>Ga0315284_10002643_pt1 | contig 25544 bp, 27 predicted proteins | sample YL17G09_16_MG_FD_203696 | JGI IMG/M metagenome (GOLD analysis project Ga0315284, IMG submission 203696) | Sediment microbial communities from Yellowstone Lake, YNP, Wyoming, USA - YL17G09_16 | ecosystem: Environmental > Aquatic > Freshwater > Lake > Sediment | place: USA: Wyoming | collected...
CGCCGTCGTCCAGAACAAAATGCACTGGGCCGCCCACGGCCATACCGCCGCGGAGATTATCGCCGCCCGCGCCGATGTCGCCAAGCCGAACATGGGCCTGACCTCATTTACAGGAGTTCATCCCAAGCAGGCCGACAGCGAGATCGCCAAGAATTACCTTAACCCGGAGGAGTTGGATACCCTCAACCGGATCGTCACGATTTACCTCGACTTTGCCGAGTTTCAAGCCTTGAGTCGCAAGCCCATGTACATGAAGGACTGGATCGCCAAGCTGGATGAGTTCCTGAAAGTCAGCGAACGGGAGATCCTGAAGCATGCGGGCAAAATCAGCCACGAGGAGGCTATCGAAAAGGCGAGGATCGAATACGAAAAGTCCCGAAAACAGATCTTGGAAGAGCCGTCTTTCGTTGATCGCCATTTCATCGAAGCAGTGAAGGCAGTGAAAAAACTGGAAAAGAGCAGGCCACGAAACACACGAACAAAACGATAGCGGGATCGGGGATGGATCTCGATAAATGGTGGAGTGACAAGAGATCATGCTTTCAGGAGAGCCAAGGGACGGGCCTTGGCACAATTCTTGCCCCATTTTTTCAGCATTAAGCAAAAATCGGAGTCAGGCGGTGCTAATCTCGGTGCCGGTGTCAGGCGTTTGGAATTCACCCGCAGGCTCCTGCGCAATCTACAGGCAGGCGGTAACGTAGAATGCCTGGGCCGCGGCCCCGGCGCCGCCTGGCGAAAAAGGAGGTAATACCCCCCAAAGAGGGTAATAGAAAGGGTACTGTAATTTCCGAAAAGCACGGATCCGGCACAGCCTGAGGGAGTCGGAGCATGGGGATCGGGATTGGACCATGTTTTTCCCTTTCGTTGCATTAACGTAGCCCATTTCCGTTCGAGGGAAACGCGTTCTGCTAGCTGGAGGTAGGGGCAAATGGATCAACCCGTGAACATCGCGTTCCCGGATTGGAAACAGTGGCTGGAGGCTCACGCTGGGGATTCAGCGCGAGACAGCTATGACTACCAACTGCACATGGCTGGGGCCGAATAGAGGAATTCATCCGCGCTCGACACCAACCGGAGGGAGGATTTCGTCTCCCTGCCGGTGCCGAATGTCGATCCGTTCGCTCTCCAGGTGGAAGATGCGATCCTATTCTTCCGCCGGCTTCAGCCCAGGGGCATGATCGCCGACGATGTCGGGCTCGGGAAAACCATAACCGCCTGGTTGATAGCCAGAGAACTTCTCGAGAGAGGGCGGATCGAGAGCATCCTTGTTGTCTGCCCCAGAAGCCAGGTGGATCAATGGCGCGAAGAATTGGAGAGCAAGTTCGGGCTCAACGTTCAGGCTGCTTTCGGCACGACGTTTGCCAAGCCTGAGGAAGTGACCCTACTGGATTACTTCGTATCACACTGCCCGAAGTCGGATGGCAGCGATTCCCGCGCGCGTTCGATCTGCTCATTCTCGACGAATCTCATGCGCTCCGGAACCTCTTTGGCACGCAAAAGCCGCCTCAAGTCGCTCTCGAATTTGAGAAATTGCTGCGGGATGACACCAGTTATCACAAGTTTCCCATTTTTCCTTTTGCCTCCAGGGCATTCGTGATGATTCGTGAAATTTGAGGTCTGCTTTTAAACAATTGCCGGAGGGCAACTATTTCGCCGAATTCCGAAAATACCCGGGGGAGTGACGAAACAGTATGAGTGTGGAATTGGCGACTGAAAGACGGCGTCGTGCCACCACGCGCAGCCGATGCGTGGGTCGACGAAACCGGCATCAGAACCGGCTACGAGATCAGCTTCAGCCGCTAATTCTGCGAGCCGTAACCACTGCGCTCCCTCGAAGACATCCGCGCCGACATCCTTGCGCTGGAGAGGGAACCCGTTGGGCTGCCAGGCAAGATCATAGGCAGGAGCCAGTCTTGAGGAAAAAGATATCCGCGCATCGGGAGACAGCTTTAGTTAAAGCGGCGCCCGCCCCGCCGGTTGAAGCCTCCTTTGCGGAGGTCGTCAGCCTCATCCAGCAAGCCCGCCAGAGTGCTTTCCAGGCGGTGAATACGGAACTCGTCGGCCTATATTGGCAGGTCGGCGAGTACATCAGCAGGAAGCTCGAAACTGCTGAATGGGGCGATGGCGTGGTGGACCAACTGGCCTGCTATATCCAGCGTTATCATCCAAACTTGCGGGGATTCACGCGAGCCAGCCTTTTCCGTATGAGACAGTTCTTCGAGATCTATTGTGGCGACAAGAAAGTCGCACCGCTGGTGCGACAATTGCCCTGGTCGCACCACCTTATCATTTTGGGCCAGTGCAAGCGGCCCGAAGAGCGGGAGTTTTACATGCGGCTGGCCATCCGCGAGGGTTGGGGCAAGCGGGAGCTGGAACGTCAGCTCCGGACAGCCCTGTTCGAACGGGCCATTCTCAGCCCGGCAAAAATGTCATCGCGAGTGTCACAAACCCACCCCGATGCGCTGAACATTTTCAGAGATTCCTATGTGGTCGAGTTCCTGGATCTAACCAACGACCACGCCGAGTCTGATCTGCATCGCGGACTGGTGGGCAAGTTGAAAGACTTCCTCATCGAATTGGGGCGCGACTTCTGCTTCATCGGCTCCGAGTACCCCGTGCAGGTCGGCGGGCGTGACTTCGCCCTCGACCTGCTCCTGTTCCATCGTGGACTCAACTGTCTGGTCGCGATCGAACTCAAGGTGGATCGGTTCGAGCCGGAGTACCTCGGCAAGCTCGAGTTCTACCTGGAGGCCCTCGACCGCAATGTCCGCAAGCCGCACGAACGCCTCTCGATCGGCATGCTCCTCTGCGCCACCAGAGACAGCGAGGTGGTCGAATACGCCCTCAGCCGCTCTTTGTCCCCCGCGCTTGTCGCTGAATACCAGACTCGGCTGCCCGACAAGAAGCTGCTTCAGGCTAAGCTCCACGAGTTCTACGCCCTGCACGCCCCTGAACAACTCGCAACGACAGCGCCTCTAGAGACGAATCCGGAAAGCCTCTCTTCCGCGACTTCACGGGCCAGAAGTCCTTTGTTTTCAATGTCGGCATTCGCAGGAAACGGCCTTTCCGGATTAGTCTCTAGCGTGCCCTCGGCGCAAGCGACAATAGAGGAGGATGTACGGATTGCACAGAGTAGAAATGCTTTGCTATTGCGCGCAGCGATTGTTTGGCTACTCTTCCGCGAAACCACTGCCGACCAGAGAAATCGGTTCCGGTGCCCGTCAGTTTCTCACCCAAGTCATGCTTTAAAAAACTCGCAACCGCGCGCGCGACCTCATCTATATCAGCCCGTGTCAGCAATGGCTGCAATTCTAAAACGGCATCGGCAACCTCTCGGACAGAGAGATCATCAAGCCATGTTTCGTCGATACGAAGACTCGGCGGTATCACACCGAAAGTGTCTAACAGCCCTTCACCTGGCAATGTTCTAATTCCTGCATGAGTGCGATGACGATCCGGTCCAATTCACCGACATCGAGTGGGTTGCCCCGTTGCTTCCCGAGGGCATCAGCTTCGTCGAGGAGAAGGATGCAGGGTGTCTCCTCCGCAAATCTGAATAGCTCGCGAAGATGGATAGCCGTCTGCCCAAGGTAAGCTCCGATGATAGCGTCAAAACGAACGACATAGGTCGGCAGCGTAAGCTCCGAACCTAAGGCACGACCAGTCAAGCTCTTGCCGCATCCGGGTGGCCCATAGAAAAGCAGTTTTGACCGTCGTCGCACACCTCTTTCGGCAAGGATTGCTCTGTTCTGCCACTCCTTGATGAGCATACGAAGCTCCTGCCGCCATCGACCCCTCAGGGCAACCTGATCGAGTCCAATGTCCTGATTCAGCAGCGCAAGCGCATGCGACAAGATAGTTGCCTGATTCCCTTCTGCAATGAAAGTTGTGTAGCTGGCAGGCCCATTCCTCCATTTGGAGCGAGGGAACCTCGCAGAGTCTGTGCGGCGCTGCGATTCCCTTTCCTCTCTTCCTCTCCAATCATCTTTGCAGCGATAGCTTGCGCTCGGTTCCAGTCGCGGTCCGATATCGCCTGAAACAGTTTTGCGATCTCGTTGACTTTTGCCATGATAGTCTTGAACGACAGCGTTACCAAGGCGTGATTGCCATGGTCGGAGCCATCAACCACGCATAATACGGATAAATGTCAGTGACGCAATCCAGCTGCACAAATCAGTATGGATCTTGGACGGACCATCCAGGACCTCGAGCACCTTTGTCTGGAGGTCAACCGGAAACAATGCGGCGGGAGCTAATGGCCATGATCGATCACGGAGGGTGGGCTGTGGGGACTGACGACGCTAAGGGGCTGTTTCAAAAAGGGATGATCTCAAATATGAAGGCAGGAAGGGGTCTTAGGGGGGATCGGGGCCGGACCACGCTTTTCCCTTTCGTTGCATTAACGTAGCCCGTTTCCGTTTCAGGGAAACGGGCCTAGCTGCGATTTTTGCCCAGTTTTTTCTGCATTAATCAAGAGTCGGGGGTGGGCGGTGCCAATCTCGTTGCCGGTGTCAGGCGTTTGGAATTGTACTTCAGCCGCGGCGAACTGCAACCGCCGTGCTTCGCTAGCGTTCACCCGGGGCGGCATGTCGCAGGAAATCTGAAATCCGCGGTCGCACCGGCACAAACTCAATTGCCAGGGTAAGAGGTAAGACGCATGGCTGATCAACCGGAAGTCCCCGTTGATGACAAGCTTATCGATCAACTGCTGGAAATCCAGGAAAGCCCCACCTTTGAAACAAAGCGCGTTGGCGACAACAGGCGAAAGCTCGAGACGGTCGTCTCATTTGCCAATAGCGAGGGGGGATTTCTGGTCCTCGGGATAGAAGATCCGCAGAAGGCAAGTGGCAGAAGCCGTGTTTTCGCAAACCGCATCGAAATCGAAAATCCCGGGCTTCTGCCCGGCGGCGTTACCGTGAACAAAGCGGGAGCAGTTGGATCAAGGCCGCGCAATCGCGCCCTCGTCGATCACCTGCGCGAATTCCCAAGTCCGCCAAACCTCGACGCCCGCGAGGGCGTTCGCATGATGAAGCAGACCATGAGTCACGCAAGCCTGTACCCCCCTATATTCCTGTCTGTTCCGAAAACAGCGAAAAAACCGAGAGACTTCGGGGTCGGTATCGGTATCGGAATCGAAAATGTCGATCCCAAAAGACCGATTCCGATACCGATTCCGACCCCGACCCCGATAAGTTCACGAAACCAGAATTACATTTTCATTCGTCACAGGGTGCGCCCCGGCGCATGAGGGTCTGCTCCCATTCTCGAGCAGGAGTTGGTGATGGTTTGTCTCTTCAATGAGTTGCGGCCTTCCGCATGGGACCAAGTCGAGGCCTACCTTGAGACCAACGCAGAAGTGGGTAATGCCGAGGTCCGCGCAATCTTGCGCACGGATGATCCGGTGAAGGCATCCAAACTCATAAAATCATGGGTTGATCTTGGGTTACTGGCAGTCGCCAACCCGGCTGCCGCTCTGCCGTACACGGGAGAACCCGGACCTCTCTAACGCGACGATGATCTGCTGGGCTGTGAGACGCGGGAGTTTCGGCATCAGACCGCGACTTCCACGGTGGACAGCGTTACGGAGACGTGCTTGGGGATTTCCTCACCGTCCGCGAGGCGGTCCTCAATGTGAAGCCGGATGGTGTCCTGAATGTTCTTCATCGCCTCTTCGTACGTATCCCCTTGGCTGTAGCAGCCCTGAAGCGCAGGGCATGAGACGAAATAGCCGTCTGCATCGGCTTCTATGACGATGGGAAGAGTGACTTGTTTCATGGCGAGATTATAGACTTGGCGTGACCTTCCGCCAATCGAATTTCGCGCATCGCGCTCTCTCACGAAACGAACGCATCAAGCAAGCCAACAGGGCAGGAGCAGAACATGGGGTGCTGCCCTAGCATTTGGCAGAACTCTACCAGGTGGAACCCCATGCCCTGGTGCAGGCCGTTAAGCGCAACATTGAACGCTTCCCTATCGATTTCATGTTTCCGCTCAGCGCCCGGGAATTCGCGAACTTGAAATCACAAGTTGTGATTTCAAGTTGGGGCGGCTTCCGTCGCGCTGCACCCTATGCCTTTACGGAACAAGGTGTTGCAATGCTCTCCAGCGTATTGCGGAGCGATCGCGCCATCCACGTCAACATCGAAATCATGCGTGCCTTTGTGCGGAATGGGGGAATGGGGACTGACGACGACAATAGCTGTCGTAGCGAGGCGGGCAGACGCGCATGGATACAAGGCGCGCGACCGAGGGCCCCGCAGGCGTACTTGACAGTACGTCGAGGAGCCCGACGGAGCGCAACGCAGTAGACATGCCCGGATCCGCCGCCGCAATAGAAACTTGGTGAGAAACGCGGGCTAGAGTCCGCGAGACTTCCCATCGGTCCGCGTCTCTACTGGCCCAGCTAAAGCCAGATGCTTATTCGAAAGCTTCGATTTTCTCGCTCACTCTCGGCGCCTGACTGTTATGTAGGGCGTGGAGACGGCACCTGCGGCGAGGCGTTTCTTCCAGGCGGGGTAATCCTTGTTGAGCAGGTCGGATGCAAAGGGGCCAAGATAGGTATAGCCCGTGCGCCGCTCATACTCAATGTCCGCCAACCGCTCCTTGATCACGCCGTCACGCCCGACGTACATCGGGCGATTCGTAGCGATGTCATAGAAACGAGCCCAGATAGAAGGTGCGGAAGGATCTGCGATCAGCTCGTAGTCGAATCCGCGCGGCGTCGCCGGATCCGATTTCCTGACGAGCCGCGAGCCCTTGATGGCTACTGATCGGAACCACTCAACCGCCGATTCGATCGCGCGCACGACTTCGGTTGTCGGTCGCTCGATTGCCATCAAAAACAGAATGATGGAGACCGACTCTCGTCCGCTCAACGATGGCATTTCATAGGCGCGTGCCTTGCACGGCTCGAGCGTTACAGCATCGTGCTGGGCGCACCAGGCGGTTAATTTGCCCTTCACCCTAATCTGCGCCTTGAGGATCAGTTGAACCCCGCGGTCAACGGCTTTCGCAGCTCCGGCCTGCATTGGCTGGCCGATAAAGCCGAATGGGGGCCGTGCCTGCGCCACTTCCTTCAGTAGTTCCAGCACATGCACCATGGCATCGTCATTAAATGTGATCTGGCGCGAGTAGTCGTCGCGCAACGGATAGTACTGCGGCCAACCGCCGTTCGGGTACTGGGCTTCAAGCAAATATCGCAGGCCGGAAGTTATGGCTGGGCGGAACCGTTCCTGTTTTGAGGCTGCCGATACTCTGGTGAGAAAGCGGATCTGCGTAGTGGTGGCGCCATTATCGAGGGTCGAATCGGTCTGTGGCTTCTCTTCCGCCAATCGCTGGCGGCCATCCGGGGAGAGCGGGACGGCCATGTCGATGTTCTTTGGCCAGCCGCCCGTGCGGCGCTGATATAAAAGCACGTCTTCAGCGATGCGGACCGCCTCAGGCGTCGCGTACCACCCTTCGGGCTGATCCATACATTGAGCCCAGGACACTGCCGGCACCGTTACCTGTCCGGCCATGCCAGCCGTTGTGAATCGCCATGTGCGCCCGACGATGATGCCCGACGCCGTTAGCTCATCGATACGCCAAAAGTAGGCCGTGCCGGATGCGAGCGGCCCCGGTTCGTATCGCACTCGCGTCATTTCCTCGCGAAATACGGGCGGATCCGCAGGACCGAAAAACAGACGGTGGCTAATTGCATTGGCAACAGGAGCCCAGCGGAGTACGACGGTGGCAGGATCGATCCGTTGGGTGCCGTCCGCAGGTTGCGGAGTCGCTGCGCCGGGGGGGACTGCCTGCGAGTCATTGCCGAGGTTCGGGCGCTCATCGATTGAACATTTCCCGGAGCGCAAAGTTGCGACTGAAGCAAACACAATGAGAGCTGCATATAACCCGAGACTTGCCCTGCACATAATGTTCATACTCCAACAGATCTGCAAGAGTGGTTTTCGGAATACGCCCCTTGTCTTTTCCCTGAGCGCACATTCTACACAGCCTCCAAGCCGACAATCAACTGCTTAGCAATGCAGGCTTTTCTGTCCCTGTCCATTGACAAAACGGCGGCGAGTGAAAAGGGAAATGTCTGGATAAAACCATGGATCAGTTCGGATCAGGATGAGCCGGACGCTCTGAGCTTTAGCCTTGAGGGATGCCGCGGGACCGATCCGGACGAAGTCGCGCATTGGCTCGAAGTTCTCAATCCTTTGCACGAGCACGCGTCCGACGAGCCTAACTAGGCAAGGGCTTCGCCCTTGATATCCCGCCAAAAAGCGGCGGGATAATGAAGCCAGAAGTCAGGAGCCAGAATCACTCATGCATAGGTGTTCAGTGAGCGGCTGACTTCTATCGGCCTTAAAGCAGCATAGGCGGCGCTTATGAAAATTCTGGCTTCTGGCTCCTTGCTTCTTGCTTCTAACGCGAACAAAATTCACGTTACGTCACGCACAACGGTCTTAGCGCGCGCGCCGGGAATGGAAAGACGCTCTTGACATGTGCGCCATTTGTCGCTACTATAAACGACAAATGGTAGACGAACTGCATGCTGTAGTTGAGGAATTGGGCGGTGAACATACTCTGGGCCGCCCTCTGGCTACCGATCATGATCTTCGCGAGGCCATTCGAGAAGGTTTCCCGCCTGCCGTGGTCAAAGCGGTGATGCGGGCCTGTAACTTGACTCTGAAAGAGCTGGCGAGTTCCCTTGATCTCTCGCCTCGAAGCTTGCAGCGACGACAGCGCGGTGGGCGCCTCGCCCGTTTTGAATCCGATCGTCTTTACCGGCTGGCTCGCATTGTCGCCCTGGCGGATCAGAACCTCGGTGACCATGAGCGTGCCATGCGCTGGCTCAAGCATTCAAATCGTGCCTTGGGCGGGCTTGCGCCGATCGCGGCTATTGACACCGAACTTGGCGCCCGTCAAGTTGAGAATATCCTCGGCCGCATTGCCTACGGCGGAATCAGTTGACTCGAGCCTATCGAATTATGCGCGCGGCTCACGCCCGCACGCCGTTTGACGGAGAGGGCGCATATCGCTTTGGGGGACGATGGTCGAGCCCCGGAACGCGCCTCAGCTACACTTCTGAGCACCAGTCACTGGCCATGCTGGAGTATTTCGTCCACCTGGATCCCGACGATCCTCCAGATGATCTGGTTTTGGCCACGGCTGATGTCTCAGACCGCTTAACACGCGAGTATGTAAAGGCAAACAAGCTACCAGCCAACTGGCGCGAAATCCCTGCACCGCCCGAGCTCGCCGGACTAGGCGACGATTTTGTGCACAGGGCAGAGCATTGCTTGCTGCTGGTGCCTTCGGCGCTGGCAGTCAGTGAAAATAACTGGCTTATCAATCCCCGGCACCCGGACTTCAAAAAGATCGTGGTACGCGCAGTCGAGCCGCTTATTTATGATCCCCGCATGTTTCCCAAGCACGGCCGCCGCCGCGAGCACAGGCGAGAATAGGCGGCAGTGAGAGCCGATCCGGTTTCGGCGCCACTGCCGGAGCCGCGGCCGCCGGCGACCGCTGACTGGTCAGCGTGGCTTGCGGAAAAGGAGTGACTGGGATCGGGGACGGACTTCGATGAATGGTGCAGTGAGAAGAGATCACAGGACCGGGGTCAGGCTTGGAAAATTTGATTTTGTGCGGCTGTGGCCGGTCGACGTACTCTGGAAGGCTTCATGAAGCAGACCATGAGCCACACAAATCCGCCGGCGGCAAGCGCGGTTTTGTATGGCTATACCGCACGGATGTATTGTAAAAGCGAACATATGAACCTGTTGGCTCAATTGATCTGCTCGCGGGTGCGCGCGGAAATCTTCCGTGTCCTGTTCGGCATCAAGCCCGGCGAGTTGCACCTGCGCGCGATTCACCGGTAGACAGGTTTTGCTGTCGGCACCGTGCGGCAGGACATTGGAAAACTCGTCAAACTGGGGCTATTGACCAGCCGACAGGACGGCAACCGCATCTATTATGCAGCCAACGGACGCCATCCGCTGTACGCCGAAATCCGGCTTTTGGTGCTCAAGACCGTGGGTCTGGCGGACGTTTTAGCCGAGGCACTAAAGACCGATGATATCCGGTGCGCATTCGTGTTCGGCTCTTTGGCTAGCGGGACGGAAGGCGCGGAAAGCGATGTTGATCTGATGGTGATCGGCGACATCGGTTTGCGGAAGGTGTCGGGCCTGCTCGGCGCAGTCGGCAACCGCATGGGCCGAGAAATCAATCCGCATGTGATGAATCCTGGCGAGTTCGGCAGGCCTATCAGAGTGAAGGATCACTTTGTGACCTCGGTACTGTCTGCGCCGAGAGTGTTTGTGAAGGGCTCAGAACGTGACCTTGAGGGACTGGGAAGCTAACGGTTGGTTGCGGCCTCACAAGACCAGCCGCCCGGGAAATAGGTACGTTGCCCTATTTCCCGGAGACATTGAAGGTCGACGGCCATGGCGGGTGATGCGGCAGTCGCCGCTGAACCCGATTACTTGCGTCCGCGACGGATGTTGATCAAGTCGTTCAGAGATGCGAGACCTTCGCGCTCAAGGAATGTGCCGAGATGCATGTCACCGCGCACTCCAAAATCGCGCTCGTATTTTTACTCGATGGTCGCCATATGAGTGTCGTCCCGCTTGTCGCGGAGCTATCCATCCTCGTTGCGGCTGCGAAAACCACGCATCCCAGGAGCATCGTTGGCCATAATCCTTACCTCCTTGTTCTCCGATCTTGGGTTGACAAAATGTCATAATTATGTCACTTTGTCAACATAGATGAACCAGGGGAGGGACGATATGCAACATAATGATCCTAAAGAGATCTTTGCCCGCCGGCTGGAACAGGCGCGGCGAATGCGTGGCCTTTCGCTCCGTGCTTTGTCCGAGGCTACGGGTGGCAAGGTCTCGCACAATGCCCTCCATCGCTACGAGCGTGGCGAGATGATGCCGGGGGATGATGTGCTGATTCCTTTGGCCGACGCCTTGGACAGGCCGCTGGATTTCTTTTTCCGCCCGTTTTCGGTCAAGCTCACGGGAGTTGAGTTCCGCAAAAAAACCCGCATGGGCTCCAAGACCATGGATGCCATCCAGGAGCAGGCCGCCGATTTCTTCGAACGCTACCTCGAGGTCGAACAGGCACTTGGGCTGCCCGGGGAGTTTCTTGATCCACTTGTCGGATTCTCTGTCCGCGCGGCAGAGGATGCCGAAACAGCCGAAAAACTTGTCCGATCGAAGTGGGGTCTCGGTGAGGACCCCTTGCCGAACGTAATGGAAGCCCTGGAAGCGAATGGCATCAAGGTGTACGAGGTAGAGGCGGCGGAGCGCCTGGACGGGTTCTCGGGTTGGACCGACGGGCATCCAGTGGTAGCACTGGCAGCCTGGCTAAACCGTGATCTCCCGCGCAAACGATTCACCGCGCTCCACGAAGCCGCACATCTTCTTATCCATCCCCACACGAAGCTGCGCGGCAAGGAATTAGAGTCCTGCTGCCATAGGTTCGCAGGTGCCATGCTCATTCCCCGGGAGGTCTTCGTGAGAGAATGGGGCGGATACCGTCACAGGATCAGCCTGGAGGAACTCGTAGATCTTAAGCTTCGCTACGGCATGTCCATTGCGGCGATCATGCGCCGCGCGCTTGATCTCGGCTTGATCGACGGTTCCACTTACAAGCGCTTTGTAATCGCCTATAAAAGCAGAGGCTGGCATAATCAAGAGCCGGGGCAGTATTGTCGGGCCGAAAAGTCCACGCGTTTTGAGCAACTCGTGCTTCGTGCAACGGCAGAAGAGTTTATCAGCCTTTCCAAAGGAGCGGCACTGCTCGACGTGCCTCTCGAACAGTTCCGAGAGAAAATCAGCGGATTTGCGTGAAAGCTGTCGTGATGGATGCCTCCGTGCTCATCGACCTGGCCTCGTTCGGGCTTCTGGAGCAGTGGTTTACTCTCGGCATTGACACCGCTACCACGTCACTGGTTTGGCGTGAGGTCAATCGGAAATATCAGAAAGCAAGGCTTCAGCGATTTGCGGAAAGCGGAGATTTCAGAATCGAACCGATAGGCGCCGATGTTCTGACCCATGTCGTACTGCTTCAAGCGGAGATGTCGTCCAAAATCACATTGGAAGACGCTTCCGTTTTGCATGTCGCTTCGTCCAGGCAAGCAATCCTGCTGGCCGGCGACAAGGTGCTCAGACACTGCGCGGAGGATCACGGCATCGAGGTCCATGGATTATTGTGGGTATTGGACCTGTTGGTTTCTTGCGGCAAACTGCTCCCCGGAGTCGCGGCCGACCGCCTTGAACAATTGATCAGCCGGGGAACTACCAGACTCCCAAACAGAGATTGCCGGCAACGCATCAACAAATGGCGCAACCAGTAGGATCAAGCTTACGAACGCAGCCAGCATTAATGGCGCGCTGGCGCGCTGAAAATTGGGCGCCCTATTGAGAGATCGGAACCAGAGCCGGCTGCAATCAAAGCGGCAGGGTAATGAGGAAGAATAGCTAATGACCTTACGTTTCTTGCATACAAGCGATTGGCAGTTGGGTATGACGCGGCACTTTCTTTCGGAAGGTGCCCAGGAGAGGTACAGTCAGGCACGGTTTGACGTCATTCGAACGCTGGGGCGAATCGCCGCGGAAGAGCGCTGCCGGTTTGTGTTGGTGTGCGGCGATGCATTTGAGTCGAACCAGGTGGACAGAAAGACGGTCGCGCGCGCGATGGAAGCCCTCAAGGATGTGCCTGTTCCGGTATATCTTCTGCCGGGGAATCACGATCCGCTGAACGCGGCATCCGTCTACCGTTCGAGTATCTTTCTCGAGCGGAAGCCGGATCATGTCCATATCATTGAGAATGCCAATCCCATCCCGGTCGCCGAAGGATTGGAGATTGTCGGGGCACCGTGGATGTCGAAGCGGCCCGTGGCTAATCCGATCGGCGAGGCGTTGAACGCCTTACCACCGGAAGACGGGATCATACGTATTTGCACGGGGCACGGGGCTGTTGACCTGCTGACGCCTGACTCGGACGCCCCTGGAATCATCGAAGTTGCTGCAATGGAACGCGCTATCAACGAAGGCAAGGTTCACTTCGCGGCGCTTGGGGATCGCCATTCCTTTACCAGAGTCGGAACCAGTGAACGCATTTGGTACTCCGGGACACCGGAATCCACCGACTTCGCCGAAACGAATTCAGGATTTGCCCTGATTGTCGATGTCGGAGATGAACAGGTGGCCATCAAGGAGGTCAAGGTCGGGCAGTGGCGGTTCATAGAGCGCGCACGCGTCGATCTAAATACCGGCGATGACGTGGAGATTCTTCGCCAGTGGCTGGAAAAGGTCGAGAATAAAGAACGCACGGTCGTCCGATTGCACCTGGTAGGTTCGCTTTCCTTGTCGTCGCATGCGTTGCTTCATAGCCATCTTGATGCGGCAGAAGATGTGTTTGGCGCTCTCGAGGCGCGGGAAGACTATCTCGTTGTTATGCCTGACGACTCGGATTTTGCCGACCTTGGATTCTCGGGCTTTGCCGGTCAAACGACAGACCTTCTGCGGAGCAAGATCACCCAGAGCGGTGACGAGGCGGCAGCGGCACGTGATGCCCTCACGCTCCTTCTTCGGTTGGCGAGGAGGACGGCATGAGATTCCTCCGTCTTCGAGTGGCCAACTACCGTGGTATTGACACCCGCGAAGTGAATTTCGGTCCCCCGGGCATCACGCTCGTGCAAGGGCCGAATGAGGCCGGGAAGACCAGTCTCGGCGAGGCGATCGGCATTCTCTTTGAATACTTCGATTCCAGCAAACATCGCAATGTGGACGCGATCCGGCCCGTCCATCGGGACGAGGGCCCCGAGATAGAATTGCAGGCAGAGAGCGGGCCGTATGCGTTCACCTACTTCAAACGGTTCCACAAAAAGCCGGAAACGAGATTGTCTGTCACCCAGCCAAAGCCGGAAAACCACACGGGGCGCGAGGCTCATGATCGTGCGGAAGCCATCCTGCGCGAGACCCTCGACGTTGATCTGTGGAAGGCGCTGAATATCCAGCAGGGCGAGGCGATTCAGCAACCCAACCTGGCGAAACAAACATCCCTGTCGGTGGCACTGGATCAGGCAGCAGGAGGCCGCTCGGCAGATCCCCGGCAGGAAGGACTTTTTGACAAGGTCAGGGCGGAATACGGCCTGTATTTCACCCCGGGCGGCGCCGAAAAGAAAGATCTCCAGGAAGCGCGCAAGCTTCAGATGGATATTCAGGCCGAGATTGTCTCGATCGAAAAGCAAATCCAGGCACTCGAACACGACATCGAAAGATCGGCAGCTCTTCAGCGGGAACTGGGACAGCTAAGCAAGCAGGAGATTGAACAGGGGAGGGCGGTCGCGGCATATACGGCTTCGCTGGAAGAGATTGCCGTCCTGGAGAATGCGCTTGACGCCGCTCGCCTAAGGCTGGAGTTGGCGCAAAAGTCCGAACAGTCAGCGCGCCGCGACCAAGAGGAACGCCAGGGTCTCATCGATGCGGTTGCCCGAGCGGTGACTTCACATGATGACCTGCATGAATCCGGCAAGATATCGGTTTCGGCTCTGAAACCGGCGGCGGAGGAACTCAACAACGCACTGGCGGCTTTCAATGAAGCCGAAGGACGAAAGAGGGATGCGGATGAACTCTCCGCTCTCCGGAGAACCGATTTTGATTATTATAATAACAAGCTTCACTTCGAACAACTCAAAGAGCGCAAGGATCGGATCGACGGAGCCAGGCAGATTGCCGCCGCAGCGGAGGTGTTGCTCGCAGGAAACAAGGTCGATGCCCTCACCCTGAAAGCCATCCAGGAAGCCGAGCGAGGTTTGCTGACGGCGGAAGCACAACTGGAGACCGGCGCCCCGAACGTCGTCCTGCGAGGCTTGGCCGAATGTCGCCTGCAAATCGACGATGCGGCCGTTATCCTGGGCAAAGATGAAGTCCGGACGATATCCGTCGGCGACCGGACGCGCTTGACGATCCCGGAAGCGCTGGATATTGAAATCACCGGCGGCGCCGGCACCGAGGGACTATCCAGAAAAGTTACGGAAGCCCAGCGTACTCTTGAACGCACGTGCAAAACCGCGGAAGTAGCGAATGGAGAGGAAGCGAGGGTTGCTTTCGAACAGCGCCGCGGAGCAGAGCGAGACATCGAAACTAAAAAGACGGTTGAAAAGGAAAACCTGCGGGATCTCACGTATGAGCAGCTCGAGAGGAAACTCATCGGCCTCCAGCAAAGCGTGCCCGATTATCTCGGGAAACGTGTGCAGGAGCCTGTCCTTTGCCCCGACCTGGAGTCTGCCAAAAAGGAGTGGACCAATGCCGAGCTTGCTCAAAAGAAGGCGGCTGAGCAATGGGATGCGGCACTCAAGTCGGTCGATGCCGCCCGCACGGTACGCGATCAACTGAACTCCAGGCATCAGGAAGTTCGCGTCCAGCTCGACATGCTGGCAAAAGATCTCAATCATGCGCGCGAGAACCTAGATCGGGCCAGAAAGACAGTTCCGGATGCCACGCTCGATGCGAATCTCGCTGACGCCGCTCGATTGGTGTCTAGCGAGGAATCCAGTGCCAAATCGGCTGAAGTGTCTTTGAAGGCCAGGAATCCCGAGCGGGTTAAGGCATCGGTGGAAACCGCTAGAGGCTCGCTCCGGACTACTCAGAGTCGCCTCACAGACGCCCGGACCGAGCTTACGGAGGTACAGACGCGGCTGAAAATCCACGGGGAAGAGGGGCTCCACGAAAAGGTGAATGCGGCCCAGAGCCGGCTTGAGCATTTGGAGAAGGACAATCTGGCGCTGTTTCGCCGTGCCGCCGCGGCTAAGCTCCTCTTCGAAACGATGCGCGACGAACGTGACAAGGCGCGGCGGGCCTATGTGGCCCCGCTCAAGGAAAAGATCGAACATCTTGGCCGCCTGGTCTTCGATGTCTTGTTCCAGGTTGATGTAAACGAGGATTTGCAGATCGCCGGCCGAACTGCAAACGGTATCACGGTGCCATTCAGCTCGTTGAGCGGCGGCACGAGAGAGCAGCTTTCCCTGCTCTTCCGGCTGGCCTGCTCGATGATCGTCGCCAAAGATGGCGGCACCCCCCTCATCCTGGACGACGCATTGGGATATACGGACCAGGAGAGGCTTCGATCGATGGGGGTCGCCCTCGCCCGGGCCGCCAGGGAATGCCAGATCATCATCTTCACCTGCGTCCCCGAGCGGTACAGCAACATCGGCGACGCAACGATCGTCTCAATGAGATGAGGGACATGTGTCGAAGAACTTCAAAGATTATTGCTCATGAAATAGATTATCATCGCCTCTCATTTCTTTCAGGCATCTTCTTACGCGACAAATGCTGGGAGGGGCAATGACAGAGTCCGGCATTGCGGCTCAGCCTCCGCAACTGGTATCGGTCCAAATTGACTATTTGCCATTCGTGAATTTTGCGGAAAATGGGGACGCTTCCCGTTTTTGAGGATTCGAACCAAGACTGACGACCGCAACGCTTTGGCCGAAAGGGATATTGAGAATCCTTGTGCTTTAATTTGAGAAACAGGCTACTCAAATCGGGAATTCATAAAGGAATTTCGCGCATGAGAGCAATTGCCCCCGAGGAGATGCTGGATGTACCTGATGTATGTTGACGAAAGTGGCGATTGCGGGCTCGTAAATTCGCCAACCCGCTACTTTGTGCTCACTGGAATGGTGGTGCACGAGTTGCGCTGGCAGGCATGTTTGGAACAGTTGATCGAATTCCGCAGACGTCTCAAAGCGCGATTCGCCCTCCGTCTACGAGACGAGATTCATGCTGCGCATTTTATCAGCCATCCAGGCGAGTTGATTCGCATCCCTCGAAACGAGCGTCTCACCATCATCCGCATGTTTGCCCGCGAGCTTGCCGCACTCACAGATGTGAACATCATCAACATCACCGTCGACAAGTCCGGGAAAGCGCCCGGCTACGATGTTTTCGAAATGGCATGGAGAGCGTTGATACAGCGCTTTGAAAACACCATTACCCATCGCAACTTTCGAGGCCCTGCGAACGCAGATGAAAGGGGCATGATTTTTCCAGACAATACGGAGAACAAGCGAATCACTGATTTGCTCCGCAAAATGCGCCGTTTCAACCCGATTCCTAATCAGCCATATTTCGGCCAAGGCTGCCGCAACATCGGGATTGGAAAAGTTATTGAGGATCCGAATTTTCGGGATTCCCGCCATTCTTATTTCATTCAGGCGGTGGATCTTGGAGCTTTTCTGCTCTACCAGCTGTTGGCATCTTCGGCATATTTCAGGAAGAAGGGGGCTTCGGGGTACTTCAAGATTCTGGATCAGGTGCTGTGCAAGGTGGCTTCGTCGTCGGACCCTTATGGGATTGTGCGGCTGTAAATAAAAAAGGGAGCCTTTCGACTCCCCGGAGGAATCCTACTAGCCAGACGAGCCGGAGTTCAGATTCCGGTCTTATGATATCGCCCCAGGGAATGGGAAGTCAACGAGATTGAGAGATTGGGACCCATGCCGGTCGCAATAAAAAGCGGCAGGGATGATGAGAACTCGTTTTTTTCATGTGAGGATCGGGGACGGACCTTGGGATCGGGGATGGGATCGGGGACTGGGATCGGGGACGGACCTGGGATCGGCTGGGATCGGGGACGGACCTCGATAAATGGTACGGTGACAAGAGATCATGCTTTCAGGAGGGCCTAGGGATAGGCTTAGCTGCGATTTTTGCCCCGTTTTTTCAGCATTAAGCAAAAGTCGGAGTTGAGCGGTGCAAATCTCGTTGCCGGTGTCAGGCATTTGGAATTTGACTTCAGCCGCGGCGAACTGCAACCGCCCTGCTGCGCTAGCGTTCACCGGGACTGCATGTCGCAGGAAATCTGAAATCTGCGGTCGCACCGGCACAAACTCAATTGCCAGGGTAAGGTGAAGGTATCCAAGCTAATAAAATCATGGGTTGATCTTGGGTTACTCGCAGTCGCCAACCCGGCGATCCAGGCCAGCCAATGCGTCAGGAAACATATTTGCGCGCGCTCGAGACGATACCCAACGTGGAGATACACTTCGGGCACTTCCTGGCTCACACTGTGCGCATGCCATTGGCCCATCCCGTTATCGGCCAAGACCCCCTCATCGAAGTCATCAAGACTGAAGAGAAGGGTTCCGACGTGAATTTGGCGACGCATCTTATTCACGATGCCCACATGGGTAGTTTCGAATGTGCCATTGTCGTGAAGGAGGAAAACTAGCGGGCAAAAGGTGTAGAATCGGCGAATGATTTCTCACCAAGGGAGGTTTCCCGTGAAGAAGATCCCTCTATTGCTGTCCGCCCTGTTGATGGTTGCCGAAACTTCGTTGCCCGGTCGCATGCCGCCGCCGCAAGCAGACGCTGCCAGGATCGCCAAGGTACGCACGATCACCGTCGGGATTTCTCTCGCGAGCCCGGCTTTCGAGCGTCCTGTTTCCAGCGCGCTCGAGTTTCTCCATGAAGCAAGCAAAGCCGTGACTGCAGCCGGCTACGAAGTACAAACCTTGCGTCTGACCACGACGCCTTGCGGGCAATACCTCCGCAATATGCCCGTTGCGGAAATTGCCAAATGGGGACGATCGTTTGATAGAGCCCTGGCGGATGGGGGAGCCAGCGCTGCGCTTGGTCCCGGCAATGGCCTCACCGTTGAAGCCGTAACGTCACTCCTGTCGCAGACGGAAAAGATTTCCGCTACGATCAGCGTCACGACGGCTGACAATCAGCTTGACGAAGGAGGAATTCGCACGGCGGCTGCAATCATTCATGCGCTTTCCCTGCAGACAAAAGAGGGACTCGGGAATTTTCGATTCGCGGCCATAGCCAATTGTCCCGCGGGAATTCCTTTTTTCCCCGCGGGCTACCACCAGGGCGCCGCGAGTGACTTTGCCATAGGCATGGAAGGAGCGGCGTGGGTATTACATGCATCTTCGGGTACCAAGGATGTGAAGACTGCCAAAGCCCGGCTTCAAGACGACATCATGACAGATCTGTCTCCTCTGCTGAAAACCATGTCTGCTCTGGAGAAATCCGCGGGGAGAACGTTTTCCGGGTTCGATGTTTCAACCGCGCCCCAGGCAGAAGTGAGCGTCGGGCGAGGAATAGAAGAGTTGGCCGGATTTCCGTTCGGAGGGCCGGGAACTCTTGCAGCTTGTGCTGTCATCACCGATGTCCTCAAGGGGCTGCCGGTCAAAATCTGCGGCTTCTCCGGCTTGATGCTTCCCGTCATGGAGGATTCCACACTCGCCCGGCGGGCAGCGGAGGGGCGGTTCAATATCGACCAGTTGCTGCTTTACAGCGCGGTATGTGGCACCGGCCTTGATGTTGTACCCCTCCCCGGAGACACCTCGGAAGAGACTTTGGCGGCCATTATCCGGGATGTTGCCGCTCTCTCCGTCAAATGGCGCAAGCCGCTTTCAGCCCGGCTTCTGCCGGTACCGGGGAAGAAAGCAGGTGAGACGACCTCGTATGTTCATCCTTTCATGGTGAACACAAAGGTAATGCAGTTACCGGCACGTTAAAGGAGGATTCCAAATGCAAAGAGAAGCCACCGTCACCAGGCGGGGATTTATCACTGGCGCTGCCCTCGGGGTCGCCTCGATGGGTTTTCCTTTTCCCTCAGTGCTCGCTGCAGAGGAGCACGGCACTTTCGTTCGGTCCACCCAAACCGAACCGCCCATTCTGCGCCTTGACCGAAACGAGAGCCCGTACGGTGTGCCGCCACCCTCAGCCCGGGCCATACTGAGCGCCGCGGCAGACGCCTCCCATCGCTATCCGAGGGACGAGCCGGCTGCTCTGATCGATGCGATCTCCAAGCGCCTGAAGGTGGATAAGGAGCAAATTCTGTTGGGCTGCGGTTCGACGGAGATCCTGAAGATGGCCACCGAGACCTTCTGCTCGCCGTCAGGTGCTGCGATTGTCGCCGAGCCGACGTTCGAAGCGGTTGTCACCTACTGCCCGCTTGCCCGCGCCCGAGCTGTGAAAATCCCTCTCACCAGAGATTACAAACACGACCTCTCGAGAATGATCGACGCAGCCGGGCTGGTCGGTGGGTTCATTTTCTTCTGCAATCCGGCCAATCCCGCGGGGACTTTCATTGACAAACAGGCGGCCGAGAGGTTTGTCCGCGCGGTCCCGAGCGGCGTCGTGCTGCTTATAGACGAAGCCTACTTTGATTATGTGGATACTCCCGAATACGAAAGCTGCCTGCGTTACGTCAGGGAAGGATTGCCGGTCCTGGTCTCGCGCACGTTCTCGAAAGTCTATGGCATGGCCGGACTGCGAATCGGCTATGGCGTGGGGCACAAGGACCTGATCAAGCAGATGAGCGAGCGGCGCCTGGCCACCAGCATCAATCAACTTGCCACGGCGGCCGCGCTGGCCGGGCTCAATGAAGATGAGTTTGTGGAACGCGTCCGCAAGCTTAACGCCCAGGTGCGCGAATACTTGTGCGGCGAGCTGCGGGCCATGCGCCTCGATTTCATTCCGTCGCAGACGAACTTCGTCATGATCCATCTCGGCCGGCCCGTGCAGCCGGTCATCGACGCGCTCAAAGAACGCCGGGTGATGGTGGGCCGCATGTTTCCGTCCATGCCCGACCACATGCGGGTGACGTTCGGCACGGGGGAAGAGATGAAGTCATTTGTGAAGGAGTTTAAAGGAGTCATGGACCGGGGTCAGGCCTGGAAAATTTGACTTTTTCTTGCGCGTAAACCGTGCTGCAAGGATCCCGAACATGCTCATTTGAGAAGACAGCGATGAGGCAATCCGAATTATGGAAATGACACGAGAGACAATAGCTTTCTGGGCTTTCGGGTTGGCGGCCGCATCTCTTGCGTGGCAGATCATTTCGAAATTCCGTGAGAATCGAATCAGCCTGAAGATCTATCAAAAGGGCTCTGATATTGTCACCCGAATCCATTATTCCAAGGGAATGACTTACATCACACTTGAAACTGTTGTGATCAATACTTCCACAAAAGCCACCGCAGTGATTTGCGGTTATTCCATAACCCAGGCCCGGAATTTGATTCTAAAAAAATGCTGACCACCATACGAGTTGGAATTTTCAGTGCACTTGCAGAAACGCCGCGGATTCCCATACGCCCCCTGATCCATGGGCTTTGCAGGCGGGTGACAAATTGTTGCCGGTAGCCGGAGGTGGTTTCATGACCGATTTTATGGACAAACCGATCCACTCGGAAATTGTCCTGTATCAGACAGAGGATGGCAAAACCCGGCTTGAGGTCCGGCTTGAGAACGAGACCGTTTGGCTGACGCAAAACCAGATGGCCGAACTGTTTCAAACGTCGATTCCCAATGTCAGCATGCACATCCGCAACATCTTTCGGGAAGGCGAGTTGCAGGAGGACTCAGTTGTTAAGGAACACTTAACAACTGCCGCCGACGGGAAACGCTATCGGACGAACTACTTCAACCTCGACATCATCATATCCGTGGGCTACCGAGTGAAATCTCATCGCGGCACGCAGTTTCGCATCTGGGCCACCCAACGATTGAGAGAACACATCATCAAGGGATTCACTCTGGATGACGAGCGTCTCAAACAGGCCGGGGGCGGTAACTATTTCGATGAACTGCTGGCTCGGATCCGGGATATCCGCTCCTCGGAAAAAGTCTTCTGGCGCAAAGTGCTGGAGATCTACGCGAGCAGCATCGACTACGATCCCGACACCGAAATGTCGCGGGAATTCTTCAAGGTAGTGCAAAACAAGATGCACTGGGCAACCCACGGGCACACGGCCGCTACGATTCGGTCGGAGGGAGTCCCGGTGCCCATGACAACTTCAGCGGACGCTTGGAACCGGGCCTTCCAAGATCAGCGGCGGCTCGGATAGAAGAGGATTCGTCACGAACGCTCGGACCGGCAGCGTCGCATTCACTTCATTGACATGGGATGGAACTGCAAATGAGAGATGATGATCCATTCGATAACTGGCTGTTTGCGCTCAGGTGGAAAATCTCCGGCAAGGAAAAATTTCACGCGCAGCAGGCGCGTGCCTGCCTGGACCGGCTGGCGGCTCTGCTGGACAATGCGAAATTCCAAAAGCCAGATCTTTATAAATCGGGCCTGAGCGAGTTCACTGCACCGAAGATGGATCCGCGCGACGCCTGTCGTGCCCAAGAGCTATATCACCGCGTTGTCGAGGTCGGCGGCACCGGCAGCAAAAGCGTTCAACAGGCATTGCTCAAGATGATCGCGAGCGCCTGCGCTTCTGATTCCGTCCCGTTCTGGGCTGGTCTTCTTGATCTCAAACGGCCGCGCGATTCCTTTGCTCTCCGACGAAAGGTTTCGGCCCTCGCAGGCCTCGCCCTGCTCGCGCTGGAGCGGAACGATTCCGAAGCCTGGAAAGCGTTGGGGAAAGCTGCGCGGCATACTGATGGCGACGTGCGCAACCTAGCGGCGTATTACGTCCGCCGCGTATCGGAGGAGAGAGAAAACTCGATGCCGTCGGATATAGGGGCTGAGCTGTCAGATGTCGCCCGGGATGACACGGACTTGGGCACTCGTTTTCAGGCTCGCATGGCGTTGCTGGCCGCGGGCATGCCTGCAGAAGCTGAATGCCCGGGCGGAGCCTACCTTTTCCGAATCAGCCTGGCAGGCAACAGCAGTTTCTCTCGAACGATCGCCCTGCAATCCGAACAGACTCTTGATGACCTGCATTTGGCCATACAACACGCCATCGATTGGGATGCCGACCATTTGTACTCATTTTTCATGAACGGCAAACCCGACGACCAGCGTTTTGAGATCGCCTGTCCCTTCGAAGAAGAACGCAAGCCCTACCTGGCCCATGAAGCGATAATCGGAACTCTGGGGTTGTTGCGAAAGCACAAATTCCTATACCTTTTCGACTTCGGTGATTACCACCAATTTACGATTGAAGTGGTAGATATCCTTCCGAAACGCGGCAGAGGCCGCTACCCGCGGCTTGTGGAGAGTGTCGGAAAAGCGCCGGAGCAATACCCCGAGTGGGATGAAGAAGAATAACCCGGCATCGCCTCGACCTCCTTTTTGCGGATAGACGATTGCCATGCGCTGTTGGCCGCGCGGCGTCGCCGGATCCGATTTCCTGACGAGCCGGGATCGCGCCGGGGATAATGGTTGCCATCGCTGCCGGCATAGGCGCAGGTATACAATCACGAGCATGGCTCAAGAAGAGACCACCATAGACCCGCGGGTGGCCGCCTGGTAGCGGCGCTCAACGCCATTCCGGGAGTGCGCACCTACGCCAGCTGCGGCGGTCACATGGTTCCCGCTGGCGGGCAAGTGGCAAGGGACAAGTTCTATGTCAGCTTCGATCTCGCCCGGAATCATCAGGGCTGGCGGGCTCTCGGCTTGATCACACTGTCCATTGACAAAACGGCGGCGAGTGAAAAGGGAAATGTCTGGATAAAACCATGGATCCGTTCGGATGAGGATGAGCCGGACGCTCTGAGCGTTAGCCTTGAGGGACGCCGCGGGACTGATCCGGTTCTGGCGCCATTGCCCTTCGGCGCTACCCAAGAATGGTCCGGAGAAATGATGACCCATTTCCCTGACGTCGGACGATTTGAATAATTTCTGATCACCTCATTATCGTTTGCGCTAACATACGGTTCCAACACGCCCATCATCGGAGGAGATGCTTATGTCTGAGCAAGTGAAGCGCTTGTCGGTTCTTTTGCTGTTGCTTTCGTTTGCTGCCATTTCCATCACCGCCTGCGGCGCCAAAGTGCAGCCGGCCGATCTCGTGTTGCGCAATGGCAAGATCGTAACCGTGGATTCGGCGAAGCCGGAAGCCCAGGCGCTCGCGGCTCGCGGCGGCACGATCGTTGCGGTCGGCAGCAACGAGGAAATCCAGCCTTACATCGGCCCGTCGACGCAGGTCATCGACCTTGCGGGAAAAATGGCCGTGCCCGGGCTCACGGACGCTCATGGCCATTTCACCAGCACGGGACAGTCAAAGATGAGCGTCGATGTGATGAACGTCAAGAACTGGGACGAAATCGTCGCAAAGGTTGCGGAGGCCGCAAAGAAGGCCCAGCCGGGCGAGTGGATTCAGGGCCGGGGCTGGCATCAGGAGAAATGGGACTCCAAGCCAACTCCTAATGTGGAAGGCTTCCCGCTGCATGACGCGCTGTCGAAAGTGACGCGCGCCAACCCTGTGATTCTCACGCATGCCAGCGGGCACGCGACCATTGCAAATGCCAAGGCCATGGAGTTGGCCGGGATCACGATGAAAACCCCCGATCCTCCCGGCGGCAAGATTGTGAGGGACGCTAAAGGCAACGCGATAGGCGTATTTGAGGACAATGCATCCGGCCTCATCCGTAAGGCGCTGGCCAATGCCCTCAGCAAGCGCGCACCGGAGCAGGTCGAGGCCAACGCACGCAAGGAAGTGGAGCTCGCGATTCAGGACTGTTTGTCGAAGGGGATCACGGCGTTTCACGATGCCGGAAGCTCATTCCATACCATCGATCTATTCAAAAAATTCGCCGACGAGGGCAAGCTCGGGCTGCGGCTGTATGTAATGATCCGGGTGGGAAACGAAGCTTTGACCCCGCAAAATCTCGCCAGCTACAAGCTCATCGACTACGGGGACAAGCATCTGACGGTGCGCTCGATCAAGAAGGTCATGGACGGCGCGCTTGGGCCGCGCAGCGCCTGGCTGCTCGAGCCCTACGCGGATCTCCCCACAAGCACAGGGTTGAACACGGCAACAATTGAGGATGTCACGGAGGCGGCCAGAATTGCCATCGAGAACGATTTCCAGCTGAATGTCCACGCCATCGGCGATCGCACCAATCGCGAAGTCCTCAACATCTACGAAGCTGCCTTCGAGGCGCACCCGGATAAAAACGACCTGCGCTGGCGCGTAGAGCATGCACAGCATCTCGCGCTTTCCGACATTCCACGCTTCGGAGCTCTGCAGGTCATCGCTTCGATGCAGGGAATCCACTGCACGTCTGACGCCCTGTATGTTCTTGCGCGCCTGGGGCAGAAGCGCGCCGAAGAGGGCGCATACGTATGGCAGAAGCTGATGAAGTCGGGAGCGATCATCTGCAATGGCACCGATACCCCCGTCGAGGACGTGAATCCGATCGCATGCTATTACGCGTCCGTGTCGCGAAAGCTCAAGGACGGCACGGTATTCTATGGCGATCAGCGCATGAGCCGGATGGAGGTCCTCAAGTCCTACACCTGGAACGCTGCCTACGCAGCATTCCAGGAAGACAGCAGGGGCTCTCTGGTGGCCGGGAAACTCGCGGACATTACCGTCCTGTCGAAGGACATTCTTACCATTCCCGAGGACGAGATTCCGACGACAGTCGTGAATTACACGATCGTAGGCGGCAAGGTCATGTACCAGCGTTAGCCCGCCGGCATCAAAAGGGGGACAGGCTACTGAACTGCACCAATTATCCTGAGAGAATCCGCCGCGTTGCGAAGCAATGGCGGCATGGCGTAGGAGAGGGGGGGGACGGAATCAGCACAGACTCGTGAGAATCGGCGTCCAGAAGGAATCCAATTCT
>Ga0315284_10002644_pt1 | contig 25539 bp, 33 predicted proteins | sample YL17G09_16_MG_FD_203696 | JGI IMG/M metagenome (GOLD analysis project Ga0315284, IMG submission 203696) | Sediment microbial communities from Yellowstone Lake, YNP, Wyoming, USA - YL17G09_16 | ecosystem: Environmental > Aquatic > Freshwater > Lake > Sediment | place: USA: Wyoming | collected...
TGGGGCGCGCAGTTCATAATCAGCGGCGTGCTGGGCTCGCTGGTTTAATATTTCTGGGATGTCCGCTTCCAAGCCTCACCGAGAGTCCGCCCTCGGGAACTTGCATCCATGGTAAACGGATGCAAGGCTCACCCGACCCTCTCCAGAACTATCCGTTTCTTGAAGCCGCCATGCTCCTTGAGCTTGCGCTTCCTTATGACTTCGAGCTCATCCGCCGACAGGTTATTGAGTTTCATGTAGGCATTGACAGCTTCCAGAATGTCTATGAGTTCCGCCAGCTCCCTGTCCTTGTCGTCTGCTTTCAGAAATTCCCCGGCTTCCTCAAGAACCTTTTCCTTGAGCAGCCCTGCCATCTCCTTCTCGTCCGCTGTCCTTGTGACAGGCCTGCCTCCGGTGCTCTTGATTATCTCGGGTATGTTGTCCCTGACGAGCTTGTTGAAACTCTTTCTCATCCGGCCACCTTCACCGCAGAATCGGCATTGCACCTGTCGTAATACTCGCAGTACTTGCACATCCAGGCCCATTCGGGCCTCTGCCGCGCCTCGGGGTCGGGCAGTTGCTCCTTCTTCAGGTGCCCGTCCAGCAGCGCGAAGCGGGCTATCACGCCCTCGGCCACAGCAGTGTCGTACTTCACCTGGAACCACTTGCTTTCCAGCGAATTCTTGTCTATGTAGAGTATAATGCCTTCCTTCACCTCATGAGCATGCATGTAGAGCTGCAGCTGCATGACATGCGCGTCCTGCGGCGCCTTCATCCACTCGAGCGACTGGCCAGTCGACTTGACTTCGAGTATGAACTTCTTGCCGTCGGCTGTGAGCAGGAAGATGTCGTCAAGCCTGCCCGATATCATGAACTCAGGCTGGGGTATCTTCAGGCTGACCTCTTTTTCAAGCAGCTTGACCTCGGTGTTCTCAGGGTTCTCAAGCACTTCCGCTATGAAGTCGTGGATAATGTTGCCGAGATAAAAATACTTGCCCTTCTTCGGGTCAGTGGGCTGGGGATGCTTGTAGGAATACCATGCCTTGCGCATGCAGTTGCCTGCCTCGGAAGGATAGTAGTAGCCGACCTTCTTAGGCCTGCTGTCATGATGCAGGTGCCTTTCAATCAGCTTGTTGAAATCGACGGGCATGAGGACAATTGTTTCTCTGGGATAAATGCTTTAATTACAGTGCACGAACTATCACCATGGAAATGAAAATAACCAAAAACAGGATTGAATTCAGCAGAATACTCTCTGATTTGGACAAACTGGTGCTAAGGTTCATAAAAATTCTGGACAGGGAGAAAATCAGATATGTCATAATATCTGGGTACATCCCCATACTTTTTGGAAGGTCTAGGTCAACTGAAGATGTGGATATTTTCATAGAAAAGCTGGAACTACAAAAGTTCCTGAAGCTTTCATCAGTTCTTGAATCTTCTGGTTTCTATTGCCTCAACCACACTGATAACGAGGAGGCATACAATATGCTAGTCGACAACATTGGCATAAGATTTGCGGAAAACAATAAAGTGATACCCAATTTCGAAATAAAGTTTCCCAGAAAAGCCTTGGATAATGAGGCGCTTGCAAATTCATTGCATGTTTACTTGAATGGAAACAGGTTGCTGATATCGTGCATAGAGTCACAGATACCATACAAGATATATCTGGGCAGTGACAAGGATATAGAGGATGCTGTCTACCTGTATGAGGTGTTCAGAAACAAGATTGATATCAGATTGCTAAAGAGATATGCCCTGAAAATTGGTGTGCTCGAAAGGATGGCGAAGTATGGAATCAAAGTTGCTTAAGGAACTGAAAGGGGAGAGGGAACTTAACTTCAAACAACGCCTTGATTTCGTCAGGTTTTGGGCTAATTATGTCAGGACGCATCCAAACAGCGAATGGTCAAGGCAGCAGGCAGTTCTTCTCGACGGAATAGGGAAAAACCAGCCCGATAGGGAAGCTTATATGAAGGTTCTTGAGTTCAAACAACGGAGAAGGAGTTTGTAATCATGGCTGACGTCGTGAACCCGTTCCTGATGCTCGCAGGCATAGGCATGATGGCTGTTGCCATCGTTGCTGTGGCCTACTGGCGCAGGAAGACCAAGGTCAGCTGGAAATGGTTCGGCTACGGCGCGCTGGTCTGGGTCGCCGCCATCGCAGTCAAGCTTGCGATGGACCTCACTATTTCAGGACCGATTCAATATGGAATACTGGACCTCTATGGCATGGGCGCCCTGATAGCATTCGCATCCGTTTATGTCGGCCTGCGCACAGGCCTCCTTGAGAGCGGCTTCACATACATCTTCGCGAAGAAAAAGGCCAAAAAGGCAAAGATAACGTTCAACGAGGCCGTTGCATTCGGCATAGGGTTCGGCGCAATTGAGGCGTTCCTGCTCGGCCTGAGCTCCTTCCTCAACATCATTGTGATATACCTTTATCCAGGCATCCTTGATTCGCTGGGTGTAGTCCAGAAGGATATGGTGCTTTCAAGCCTGGGCCAGAGCACGCTGATTGTGATACCCGCGATAGTCGAGCGTATTGCCACAATCTTCATCCATGTTTTCGCTGCAGCGCTTGCAATAGCGTCAGTGAATACTGGAAAAATGAAGTACATCTGGGGTTCGGTTGCATACAAGTCAGTCACGGACGGCATGATACCTGTGCTTTTGGTGCTGGCAGGCATGGGCTTCCTTTCATCATACACAATGGAAATACCCATCATAGTACTGGCAGTGATTGGTTATTTCGGCATTCTTGATATAAAGAAAAGGTTCAAGTGATTGCATGAGTTACATAATCCACATAATCGGCATGCTGGACAAGGCGGGCGCCGAAAGGAATCCTCACAACAAGATGCTGCTGGACCAGTCAGTGCGCGAAGTTCTCGGAATGCAGCGCGCGGACTGGCAGGAAGTCTGGACGAAGGTCAAGGCCATGATGCAGAACCCTGACAGGGAGAAATGGAAGACCTTTGAGAATGAGGTCAAGAAGGTTTTGATAAAGAAGCTTATAACCGGCTAATTTTCATTTCCTGATCTTCCTGCCGCATCTGTCGCAGAAAACCGCATTGTATTTGTTCTCCTCGCCGCAGGACGGGCAGATGAGAATCTTCACAACCTTCACATTCTTCTCCTGCTCAACCTTCCTTTCGGCATGCTCGGCCTTTTTTGAAGGGGCTTCATTCCCGCATTTTCTCTGCCAGGGCCACCTCCTTGGTCCGGCCTTCCTAGCATAAGGGCCCTTCAGCCTTCTTTTGCCATACACCCCGCCTATTATTGAAACAGCGAGCCCGATGTACATCAGATAGAAACTTGTTGACATCATGCTGGATGGCGGGCTGGTCAAAAACATGATCAGGCCATAGGCAATGATGATTATGCCGATTATGTATATGCACGTTGCCTTCAGGAAGTGAACCACAGCCATGAATATATTTCGGACCGGTTGCTTATATTCAGAGCATCCTCTTGACGTTGTCGGCTATCCTTTCTGCAACAGAGATCTCGGAGATTGGCGTCTCTATGGTGTTTGTGACGAAGAAATTGTCAGCCAGCGACCTGAGGCGGTCTATTGCCTCCTGCTTGGTCAGGTGGACGGCGGCGACAGTCACGCTGGACGCGCCCGCTTCCCTCGCCATCTTTATGGCGTTTGCCATAGTGCCGCCCGAGCTTATGATGTCGTCAACAATCACGACGTCCTTGCCTTTCACGTCGATATCACCTGTCGTGCTGACCGAACCCGTTTCCGCATCCCTCTTCTTTAGCAGGCAGTCGGAATGGCAGTCCAGCGAAGCAGCTACCTTTGATACGGCAAAGTCAGCACCCATATCTGCGCCTATGACCATGGGTTTGCTTAACTTCAACTGGCTTATTCTTTCGCCGAGCAGCAAGTATCCGTCGATGTTGTGCGCCGGTATGCTGGAAAAGCCGAGCATGGGCTTGTCCCTGTCCGCATGGGATGAGACGGTGAAGAACCTTGAGACGCCGCTGCGCATCAGCAGTTCCATGATACCCTTTGCCGAAAGCGGCTCGCCCTCCCTGAAGGTTTTGTCCTGCCTTGAATAGATGAAGTAGGGCATGACAAGCCAGACGTCGCACCCCATGGTCTTCAGGCTGTTCGCAGCAAGGACCGTCTCCACGAAATAGCTGTTCGGGTCTATGGGCAGCTTCATCCGGTTTGCCAGGACTACCCTGCCAGCAGGGCTGCCTGATATGCGCGGGCATACCTCGCCGTCAGGGAAGGTGCGCCTCTCCATTGGGATGAACCTGCAGCCCAGCAGCTTCGCAAGCTCGTCGGCAAAGCCTTCATAACCTACAACAGTGAGTTCTGGTGCCATGCAATCACTCATCATAGTTTATCAGCGAGAAGATGTCGAAGCCATTCAGCTTGTCCCTTCCATTCAGGTATGTCAGCTCTATCAGGAAGCAGACGCCTGCAATGCTGCCGCCGAGCTGCTTTACAAGACTGATGGAAGCCTGCATCGTGCCTCCTGTGGCCAGCAGGTCGTCGACCAGCAGGACGCGCTCGCCCTTCAGCACGCCGTCCTTGTGCATGTGCAGGCTGTCCTCGCCGTATTCCTTGCTGTAGCTTGCGCTTATGGTTTCGTAGGGCAGCTTGCCCTTCTTGCGGACGGGCACGAAGGCGACGCCCAACTCGTAGGCCAGCGCGGCGCCTATTATGAAGCCGCGGGCCTCGGCGCTGACGACTGCGTCTATCTTGCTGTCCCTGAAGCGGTTTGCCATCTCTGTCACGGCAAACCTGAACGCAAGCGGGTCCCTCAGCAGGGTCGTGATGTCCTTGAAGGACACGCCCGGCTTTGGCCAGTCAGGGATGTTCCTTATCATACCCTTCAGCGTTTCGATGTCCATGCCACTAGTTTGGCTATAATGTTTAAATCATTGCGCCAGCCGCCGAACAAAAGCGGAAGCCTTAAAACCCTGCAAGCAGAATTCTTTTGATGGACTCCTGTGGATGTGTATTGCATGGATGACAGGATAACCCTCGGCAGGAAGGCTTTCAAGGCGCTTTCTTCTGACAGCCGTATTTCCATACTGAAGAGCCTGGGCAGGCGCAGGAAGATGCTGGCCGAGCTGTCAAACGAGCTTGGCATGAGCCCCTCGACCATGAAGGAGCACATGGACAGCCTCGTCAGTTCGGGCCTTGTCGCAAAGATAGACGACGGCCATAAATGGAAATATTACGAGCTTACGCGCGCGGGCAGGAACGTAGTCAGCCCCGGCGAGACGAGGATATGGGTGATAATCGGCATATCTGCGTTTGCCCTGCTGCTGACAGGTTACGGGTTCACGGGCGGGTTTGACGGCAGGACAATGCTTGCATCCTCAGGCTCGTTAAATGACCTGACAAAGGCTGCGCCGGCTGCAGCAGCAGAAACCGCACCTATTGCAGCCAACATCGGCATTTATGCAGCAGGATTTATAATTTTCGCGTTAATACTAGGGATAAGTGCAGGATACATACTCGGCAGAAGGAAGGCATTGAGATGTTCGGACTGAAAGAAAGGCCAAAACCAAACAAAAGGTTTTATCTGGCGATAGCAAGCCTAGCTATCGTTGTGCTGGTGGTGGCTGCCATCCTGCTGCTTGTCTCGCCTGACACAAACAGAATCAGCCTGAAGATGGACAGGAATACCTGCGAATCAGCCGGAGGCACATGGAACGAATGCGGAAGTCCGTGCACGGGCGCGCCGCAGGGCACAATGTGCATAATGGTGTGCAGGGAGCAGTGCGAGTGGCATTCCACGGCAGCTGAGGTCATCAGCAGGAATCCCGCATATGCCTCACAGTCAGGATTCAGCTGCATGACGCAGGACAATGGCATACTTCTGTGCTGGATGCCCTGACTAGCCGCTTGTTTCATTTGTTAATGCGGCATGCAAGTTTATATCAAAATATGCAGCAGGTAAATTATAATTAGCCCTTTACAAGAAGCGCGAACCTCACGATAAGGATGACGACTATTGCAAAGGCTATCAGCGCGATGGCCACAACCTTCCAGGACGCCATCTCCCCTTCATCAAGGATTACAGCGCCTATCAGGCCGTCTATTGACAGGCCGCCCGGAAGGCTGGCATTGCCGATGAGCGCTGTTACTCTCGTGCTGGCTGCAGCATGGTTGGATTTGGCATTCACGACTATGCTGACACTTCTGTTGTCGGACTCGACAGGCGGCGAAACGTAAAGGTAGACATCCGCCTGCACGCCAGGTTCAAGCGTCACTCTGTCAGGGCTCGCATATGCCCAGCTCGGGCCGTCAACGGATATAGTGTATTCGTCCGCAACAGTGCCTATGTTCTTGACTGTGATGTTCGCTGTTGTAGCTTCGTTCACCTTTGCCCTGGTCGCCTGCTCGGATGCCTTCACGTTAACAGCAAAGCATTTGCCCAGCTGCTGGACCACGAGAACAGCGGAAGCGTTCGACGTGCTGTGGCCGGATTCTGCTGTCGTTGTAAGCGAATAAACACCCGAATCTTCAGAATAGACGGGTATGTCCCATGAAGCCGACTGGCCTGATGCAAGCGAGGCGTTTTCACGAATGTCCCTGAATTTCACGAAGAAGTAATCAGGCTGCTTTCCGGTGTTGGTAAGCTTTATCGTGTAGTTGAAGCTCGCGAACGGGCAGACGGTCTTGTTGTCAGGGATTATCTCAATTTTGGACGAGTAGCAGTTGTCCACATTTACATCAACCAGAGCCTTGTCCGAAACCTTGCCGTCGCTGGCCGTCACCTCTATGGTATTCTTGCCTGCACTTATGGTTGAAGTATCCACGTTGAGCTGCAGCGTCTGGCTCTGGCCTGCGGCAAGCGTTATCTTGTTGAGATTCAGCGAGCCCTTGGACGCTGTCACTGTTATGGTGTCATCAACCACGCCCCTGTTCTTGACTGTCACGTCGTAGGCGGCAATATCATTCCTGCACACCGTTGAGCTGGCGGGCGATGCTATGACTACTATGTCCCTACACTCAGTCACGTCAAGCTCGGCGGAAACCTTCTTTTCAGGCTTGTCGATTGACCTTACCACGACGTCAAGGCTTAACTTGCCCTGTGATACAGGGTTGGCTGTTATCGTCACATCCCTGGTCGCGTCCCTGTCAAGGCTGAATTTTGTCGTGTCTGCCGCCGCCCAGCTTGGAAGCGACAGCTCATAGGCATCGCCGTTTCCCGTATTCTTCACTGTGAGCTTGAACTGCGCGGCCTTGCCTATGCAGCCAGCCTGCTTTACAGGGTCTATGTTGACTTCCGAGGAATAACAGTCGTTCACGTTGAGCATGAGCGTGACACTGGCTACTGCCTGCGACGTTCTCGCCTTTGCAACAACTGGCATAGCGTTGCTGCCTGAGAGGCCTGAGTTTGATGCTGTGACAGTGAATGTAGCGCTCTGTCCGGAGTCAAGGGTGACGCTCGTTGTGCTGAGCTTCGCCGGCGATGGGGCGCTGATGTCGAATGTATCCCTGAACTTGCCGGAATTCTTGAGCATCAGCGTGTAGACTGCATCCTCGCTCTTTTCACCGCAGGTGTCCCTGCTCGTCTGATCCGCTGTCATCGCCAATGAATAACAAGGCAGTATGTTCACCTGAATGCGTTTGGGAGGTATCACATAGCCCCCGTCTGTGCCGGAGACCGTCTTTATCGTGAAGAAGTATGTCCCCGGCTCGGTGTAGTAGGTATTGAGCACGAAAAGGTCAAGCGTCTTTGACCCGCCTGAAGCAAGCATGATGTCAGGCTGTATTTGCCCTGTCCACCCTGCAGGCAGGTCCTGCAGCGAGAAGCTGTAGGTATCGGTGCTCGGACCGATATTCGAGACTTTTAACGTTGCCTCCCTGACCGTAAGCGGCCCCGGGCACATCTGGACAGGGTTCACCTGCGTGCCGTATTCGTTGCCTGTCGCCCTCTCGATGAACTGTATGCCGACTTCTGACGCAAAGGATGGTATTGCAAGCACAGACAGCGCGAAAACCGCAACCAAGACACCTGTCAAAAATTTCATAGGTTTTAATTGAAGATAAATCTTTTAAAGGGATGGTGGATTGTTTCGCTGCAAGAACGATAACTTTTTAAGGGTTTCGGTTTTGGGCCGTGCAGAAAAATCCGTTCTCCTGCCATCTTGGTTCAGAATCAATTGTCTTTGTGGGAGTGCATCTGCAGCAAAGACCCGAACTTGTTCACAAAATGAGATGGTGGAAGGGTGGCTGGTCGGCTGTTCACCCAACCAGCGGCCATTTTTCGCGTTTCAGGTGCCTGTGGCCGATAAGGAGCACTATTACGAGAATGAGGGCAAACGCGCCTGCGAGCAGCAGCGGATGCTCGGTCAGGTATTTCATGGATTCCATGAAGTTATCCCATGCTTCGCCGAGGAATGTTTCAGATATCGGCGTTCCCAGCTCCACGACGAAAACAGGGATGTCTGCGGTGAATGTCAGGTTCTCAAGGGCAGGCCTAGCCGATACGTGGAGGGTGTAGTTGCCGAGGCTGCGCGGCGTTATGTATATGTATGCCGTCTTCTCGTCATCCACGCTCACTGCATTGCTGTATTGCACCCAGCCATCCGGAAGCCCTGAAGCGCTTATCGCGAAGCTCTGCGGCTTGGATGTCACCATCCCGATGCCCACAATCTTGCTTGAGTATACCGTTGTGTCTATGGATGAAGGGTAAAATGATGCAGTCGTAGCCTTCGGCACAGTTGGCGCAGGCGGAAGAGGACCCGGCCCGATGGGAGGCTGGCTCGATGATATGGTCGTTATGCTTGAAACCCTGCTGTCCTCGGAGCCGCAGCCTGCCCTGGACTTCACAAGTATGCTGTGCTGGCCTCCGGTTCCCGCAGGATAATTCAGCGTTGACTGTAATGTTGAACCTGATGCAACGTCCTGATACTTGTAATCCCTGAGTATGTCGTCAACCCACAGGCTGTTGTTTATCCTTGTCTGTGATTCGCCTGTGTTTTTTGAGGTCATTGTTATGTAGGTGTTCAGCCCTGACAGCACCTGGCTCACGTAATCAAACGACATTATCTGCACGCCGCACCTTGGCGTTGTCTGGTTTATGCAGGAGCCGTTGTAGCAGCCGTTCAGGCACAGGTTCTGCACAATCCATGTCCTTGTGCAATTCACGTATCTGTATGCCCTCTGCAGTATGTTCCCGTCGCAGGAATAGCTGTCAATGTAACCCTGTGTGCATGAGGATGGGCAGTCAGCGGGGCAGGATGAATAACTCTCGGCACAGCTGCATATGCCGTCGCCGCAGTGGTGCGGGCATTTGCCGCAGTACTGGTCCTGGCTTTCTGCGGCCCACTGGCCATTGGTGCATGTTATGTACTGGGCGTTGCTGTAATCGCATATGTTCTGGGTTTCAGTGCCCTGCGGGTTGCTGCACGTGTACTGGTCAAATATCCAGTGCACCACCGTCAGGCTGTGGTTCGAGCCGCAGTCCGCGTGCGCTTTTATCTTCACTTCGTAGCTGGCAAAGTTGTTCGGCGTGAAGTTGTGTTCGACCATGAACGAGGCAGTCTCGCCTTTTTGTATGGTCGACGTGCCGTTGTATATCACGCTGCTGCTGACCGACAGCGAATAGCTTATCACTTCGGCGGCAAGTCCGGTATTCCTTATCGTGAAGTTTACCCTGTTGTTTGCGACATCGCCGCTCGTCACCTCGACGCCGCACTGCTGGGCAACCACTGATGAAGAAAGCGCTGCGAAAACGAGCAGTACAGAAAGCACCACGCATGCCTGTTTCATGACTATAATTATACAGAATGAATATAAAACCAATAGGGTTTATGAAACCTAGCCCCTGAGCCTGTTGAGGAGCAGTTTCCTCTCCGTCTTGGCTACAGTTGAACGTATGCTGTCTATGGCATCCACCTCGACGGATATGCTGTCTATGCCTGCCTCGACAAGGAACTCAGCCATCCTGGGGTTGCTGCCTGACTCGCCGCACAGGCTGACTTCCACGTTGTGCTTCCTGCAGCTCCTTATTATGGACCTCATTGTAGCCAGCACAGCAGGATGAAATTCCGTGTACAGGCCGGCTATCTTGGCGTTGTTCCTGTCAACGCCCAATACAAGTTGTGTCAGGTCGTTGCTGCCTATGGAAGCGAACGCTATGCCCTCCCTGCAGAAATCTTCCATCAGCGCCGCGGCTGCGGGTGTTTCCACCATTATGCCGACCTTCACAGGGAAGCTTATCATTGCCTTTGCCCTCTTCAGCTCTTCGACGCTGATGATGAACGGCAGCATGATGCAGACGTTGTCAAGCCCCTTTTCCCGCAGGTTCCTTATTGCCTGCAGCTCGCAGCGGAAGACGTCAGGCTCATCCAGCGAGCGCCTGATGCCATGCCAGCCCAGCATTGGATTTGGCTCCTGCGGCTCGCTTCCGCCGCCTTCCATTTCCCTGAATTCATCGGTGCGCGCATCCAGCGTCCTGTACCAGACAGGCTTCGGGTGGAAAGCCTTCGCTATGGCGCCTATGCCTTCTTCAATGATTCTTATCAGCTCTTCAGGGTCGTTCCTTGCCAGCATGACAGGATGCTTCCCCGACTGTGCGAGCATATGCTCCGCGCGCAGCAGCCCGACCCCGTCCACTTTTGGCGCAGCCCTTTCAGCCGCTTCAGGGAATGCTATATTGGCTTTGATGCTCGTGGCAGTGAATTCCTCGCTCTGTTTTTTTTCTATTTCCTCTCCCCTTCCCGCTGCCATTCCAGCTTGTTGCAACGGAATATCCAGAATATCCATGCTGACTTCAGCTGGTATTTGGCTGATTGTCTGAGGGATGCCTTCCTTCGTTTCATAAACCTTGCCGTTCGTGGCATCGACCGTGACTTCCTGCCCGTTCTTGAGTACATTTGTCGCGTTTCCTGTTCCGACTATGCACGGCACGCCAAGTTCGCGGCTCACTATGCTTGCATGGCAATTGTTCACAATTATCGGGGTGTATCTGTCAGTAAATACGATATAATTGTGATTATCTTGTACAGTTATGTTGTATACATCTTGAATCCCCACATCACGCACTTTGCTTGTTCGCAACATTCTAAAATCAGAGTTCATAAGTGACATAAGCTCTTCTTTAACCTGCCCTTCTACCATCGGCAATAAGAATCCCTGGACCTTTCTGGAGTCAATAAGCAAGTTACCATTCACGTAAGGTTTGATTCTCCCTTTATAGTTTACATCATCCACGATGTCGCCTATTATCTGTCTGGCATTGAATAGCCTTGTGCCTGGAACCCTATACCTAACGTCGCCTTTAACACGCTTTGTATACTTCAATATTTCATCTAGCTTTTCAACTATCTGGACATTGTATATTGTCCTGTTATTTGTGACCTGAGGTATAGTACCTATGCGCAGGCATGCTACAATCACGGATTGCAAAAGACTTTCGTCTGAACAGTATATGCTGATTCTGTTATTACATAAACAACCATCACCATCTATTACGCCTGCAAGCAAACTATAACTCAGGCTTTCATCACTATTCAAGAGTGTGCCAACCAATTGCTGCTCTTGGACATCAATGTATTCGGCAAACTGCTTACTGAATACCATATGTGATGATGCGGTGCCCACGGCCTTCTTTCCGCGTATGAACCCGCATGATTCTTTCTTCGGATACACAGATACCCTCTTGTTGGTTCTTTCCTCAAGAATCCCTGTTACCGCCTTTATGAATTCAATTTTATCGCATGTTGGTTTCTGTATGAAATTAATGCTGCCCCTCCTTGTATTGTGCATTACATGACCATCGGTAAGCAGGGCACCAAGCAAGTATGCCAGCTTCTGGTCTTTCTCATTCGATGACCCAACAGCAGGCAAATACTGCGCTATCATTAATCCATCGTTGTCGCTTAGAATTTCGCGTATCTCTTTCTCTGTGACCTTCCTTTCCTTGAGCGTAAGCATATGATGATCCGGCGTAAGCTGCAGAATATTACCTTTCATGACACCTTTTTGTGATGTCTCTATTTCTATGGTATTGGATTTGCGCTTGATGGCCGCAATTATAGGTTTCCACTCTATTTTTAGCGTGTTCCTGTTCAGTGAAGGCACCATAAGACCTTCATGGCTGGCATGTATTTCTCCAATTTTTCTGAACCCCAAGTTTGTAAGGATTTTTGTTTCGCCGCTGAAACACGTAATCCCGCCCTCATCCGTAACGATTGCAGCAGCCTTTCTCATCAGCAGCACCATGCTGGGGTTTGTCATCCTGGTGACAAGGATTTCGCCCTGCTCAATCGCAGAAGCATCAGTGGTATCTGCGACCAGCCTAACTTTCCCTTTTGCGGAACCAGGCGAAGCGCCGAACCCAGTGACCAGAACATCGCCGCCTACCTCGCCGCCATGCTGAACTGTCTGGCTGCCCAGCGTGGTGACGGGTCTTGTCTGAACAAGGAATGCGCGGTTCTTCTCTATGCACCATTCTATGTCCTGCGGCTCGCCGCCATAGTATTCCTCGACACGCCTGCCGAGTTCCCACAGCTTCCTGACCTCGGCGGGCAGGAGGGTTTCGGCGTTGACCCTGCTTTGCTCCACGTTTTCCTTGATTACGTTTCCGCTCAGCGGGTCCATCCGCCGCAGCCATTTCTTCCTGCCTATTCGCCTGCTTATCACGCTGCCTGTCGCCTTGTCTATCATGTGCACATCGGGTGTGACTAGTCCGGACACTATCGACTCGCCGTATCCCCACGAAGACTCAATGACCATCTGGCTTGCGTCCTTGTTCATGGGATTGACCGTGAACATGACTCCTGCCTTCTCTGCCTGTATCATGCGCTGGACGATGACGCCCATGCTCGGGAAATCATTGAAGCCCTTGGTTTTGCGGTAGAAGATGACTCTTGGCGTGAAAAGCGATGTCCAGCACTTCTTTATTGCCTCGAACAGGGCGCCTCTGCCATGAATGCTGAGGTAGCTCTCAAGCTGGCCTGCAAAACTTGCGCCTGCAAGATCTTCTGAAGTGGCTGAGCTCCTTACAGCAACCATGCATTCGCCCCTGCCTGCCTTTATCATATCAAGGGCAGGGCCGCTTACGCCCTTCATTTCCTTGCCAAGCGAGAGTTGTATGTATGCTTCCTTGATGTCGCGCTCTATGAAGTCAGGTATGCGCGCCTCCATTATCATTGACCTTATCTTCTCCGAGACGCTGTTCAGGGACGCAAGGTCGTCCACATTGACCCCAGAAAGAGCAGACTTTATCTCATCTTCAAGCCGGTTGTTCTTGAGGAAACGCATGTATGCTTCGGTCGTGACAACGAAGCCTGGCGGCACAGGAAGACCGCCGCGCACCATCTGTCCGAGGTTCGCGCCTTTCCCGCCGACCTCGCTGCCGCTTTCCCTGCCAATCTGGCTGAAACTGAGAATAAACGGCATCCAAGCACACCCTATACAATATTATTATGCGCTATATTTAACTAATTAGAAGATATGATACGTGATTTCATGCCAAAAATTAAGAGGCCTGATACGGACTCCAAACTGAAGTCAGAGACGGAAAAGTGGCTCAGGAAGCTGGAAGGGAAGATGGAAGGAAACAGGCTTGTCAAAGGTTCCATCGAGAGCCGCGTGCTGGACAACGCCATGGAGAACGTCAGCGCCTATGTCAAGGACTGCCATCACTTCCTTGAAAAGAAGGACTATTTCAACGCCTTCGAGGCCATCATCTACGCCTATGGGATATGGGAAACGCTGGAGAGGATGAACTTGCTCACAAAGAAATAGTCTATTTCTTCCTTTGGGTTTTCAGCGCCTCTTCCTCGTGGATGCCCAGCACGACGAGCTTGATGAGGAAGAAGCCCACGATGCCTCCCAGCAGCGAGCCGCTGACAAAAATCCAGCCGTCCGTGAACACATGCTTGGTCGGCGGCCACAGGCTGCCGCCTGGATAGAAGTTCCAGTGGATGTCAAAGACGTACAGTGCTATCAGCGCAATCAGCGCGGGCACAATGAAGAATATGAGGTCTGCCACCAGCTCGTTCCTCGTGACGCGGGTCTTGCGGACGCGGTGTATCATGATATCTTTTTGTCTGCGCGCTCTTATTAAGAACGCTGCAATTTTGGTGACGATTTATCGCCACAAATGGTGGAGAGGAAACACTAACTCGTTGAAACACGCCTGTCTTTGGCGATGACCATGCGACAAAGGCTAAGTTTTATACAACCCTTATTATCCTGCAGTTCTCGTTGACTTCAACGAAATGATGTGCTGCGGTGCCAAATGAAGGGCACTGGTTGGCTGGGACGTCATCAATAGGCTGGCGCGGCTCATGCACCACGTCGCATACCCAGTCAGCGATTATGTTGTCGTTTATGCAGGGCCCATTGCCGAAGTCCATTCTGGTTGACTGGAGGTCCATGCATGCCTGCCTGCATTTTGAAGTAGCTTCGGATGCGTTGGGATAGTTGGTGTTCGATGCAACGCAGCCGCTTACGAGAACGGCGAACATTATGGCTGCAACTGGGATTAAATGTTGTTTTCTAATAATTTCACCTCGGGCAGCGAACAATCGCTTATCGGGTCACTGGTAGCTTTGCAAAGAAGCGCTGTCAGCGCGTTCGTTTCCGCATAACTTCCCAGTCTTTCACCCGAGCCTACGCGGTAATATTTGCCGCCTATGACTATCAGCGGTATGGTGCCGTCAGGGTTGTAGTGGCTGAATATCGCCATCTCGGTCGGCGGCTGAGTTACGTCTATCTCGGTCTTTATGACATCTATATAGCCGGCGAACTTTGCCGTGATATTCATGAAAATGGGCCTTTCCCATGCGCAGTGGGTGCACCATGTTGTGCCGAAGAAGTAAACATCCGGCCTGCCTGTGATGTTGGCGGAAACAATGTTCCTGAAGCCGCCTATGGTTGCCACGCTCGCCGACAGGTTCAGGCCTTCGTAAGGACAAACCACCCTGTTCGGGTCTTGTTGGGGGTTGAAAATACACTGGTCAGGATGCACGGGATCGCAGCTGCCATAGACCGCAAGGTTGTAAACGGTATATGTGGAATAACCCAGGCTGAGGACAAACACTATCATGAATGTCCAGGAAATTGCCTTGAAGTGCCTGTGCGTGAACCTCGCAAACCCCTGATGCCTTGACATGAGAGCAGTTGTAATGACTGCCTTCACTTTGTCATCAAAACCTGTCTCGCAGGGCCTGAGCGTTGCCATCCTGCCGACGCAGGATGCTGCTTCCCTGGCCCATTTTCTGCACTTCGCGGAGAATATGCCCAAGACGCCCAGAACGACCAGCGCAACTATACAGATTACCATGGTAAATAATCCTCCGTAAACATCCTATCTCAGCCTTGCTATTTTTTTGATTGTGTCAATAAAAACGCCGATGTCGTGTTCGTTGTTATACAGGTAAAGTGAAGCCCTCACGCTGCCCTTTATGCCGTGCGCATTGAACCACGAATGCACGCAGTGCTGGCCTGAACGAACCATGACGCTGCCAATTTTATCGAGCATCAGCGCGACCTGATGGTAGTCTATGCCCTTCAGGTTGAATGGCGTTATGCCGCCTCTCAGGCTGGAGTCTGCCGGTCCGATGATGTCAGCTATGCCGGATTCAAGGGAAAGCAGGCCTTCAGAGAGTTTCCTGTTGAGTCCAGCTTCGAGCCTTTCGATGTTTTCAAAGCCAAACGACTGGACATACCTTGCTGCCTCAGCAAGACCTATGGTGCCGGCGTAATCCTGCAGCCCTGCCTCAAACATATGTGGCGGGTCGAGAAACTCATGGCTGTCGTAAGTTGTATTTGCCACTGTGTCGCCGCCTGCCATGAACGGCTTCAGCTCCTTCATCCTGTCCTTCTTGACGTAAAGGACACCTGTACCTGTCGGCCCGAGCATCTTGTGACCCGAGAAAGCGAGAAAGTCGACGTCAAGCTTGTGCACATCAATCCTCTGGTGAGGCACGCTCTGCGCGCCGTCCAGCAGCACGAGCGAACCGTTATCATGCGCTGCCTTGACTATTTCCCTTGCCGGGTTCGTTACACCGTCAAGGTTAGACGTATGCACCATCGAAACCAGCCTGACGTTCTTCTTCAGCAGCGCCTTGTACTTTTCCATGTCAAAGGTGTTGTCGGAGCGGGAGAAAACAACGTTGTGTTTCACGCCACTTTCAGCAAGCAGCTGCCATGGCACGAGGTTTGAGTTGTGTTCCTTGTCAGTGCCGAGAACGACGTCCCCTTTCTTCAGCGGCAGCGAATGCGCCACGAGGTTTATGCCTTCGGTGGTGTTTTTCGTGAAGATTATTTCCTCAGGCTTCGCGCCTATGAACTTCGCGATAGTCTTCCTTGCATCTTCATATGCGTTCTTTGCCGCTTCGCCGAGCCTGTGATTGCTCCTGCCCACACAGGCAGGGTATTCGTTGTAATACTCGTTTATCTTCCATATGACCTGCCGCGGCTTCAGCGACATGCACGCACTGTCAAGGTAAACGATGCCCTTGCCCAGGACGTTGAAATCGCTCCGGACCTTGTCCACGTTCATGGATATAGTCACCTGAAAGGGTTAATAAAAGCTTGCGGTTTGCTTCGTTTTCAGCAGTTGCAGGGTCTGCATCCGCAGCATGAACAGCAGGTACAGCATGTGCTGCCCTCTTCGCTTTTCTTTGTTTTCTTCTTTGCCATATCAATCACCGCTATATTATTGGGCATACAATATATAAAGATTTCGGCTCACCTGCATAGCAGGTTCACAGCCGGTCCTTATATATCAGGCTATCAGCCGTGGCATGTAACACTGCAGCTTGAGGGTCCGCACCTGTCCACACTTATGCCGCACATGTCACACAGGCCATCGCCGTTCCTGTCCATATCAGCGCCGGCTTTGCAGCAGGATGGGATTGTTTGGATACCCGAGGATGCCTGAGTTCCCAAGCTGTCCGCGCTTGGCGTCTTGCCGCCGTCAACGCTCGCGCTTGCGATGCCTATGGTCGCGGCAACGGCAACTGCCAGCAGCATGCCGGCCGAAATCCAGATTGTTTGCTTCATCATTCCACCTCCTTGGGAATCCGATAGCTGATACAGCTTATACCCCTAGCTGTGAAACTGGTTTCATTCGGAGAATCTGGCAAACTTCGTGTATTACGTCAGCACAACAACATTGCTCATACCCCTTCGCCTGCGCTCAAGAAGCCGTTTCATCTCAAGTGAATCAAGGACTCGGCTGACCTTGACCTTGGTGAAGCCGGTTTTCTCTATCAGCTTGCTCTGGAAAATCATGCCGTTTTCGGCCTTCACCAGTTCGTATACGGTCTTGTCATCGCCTTCCAGCTTGGCGACTGACTCTTCCTTTTCTTTCTGGCCAAGCTTCGGCTGTGGAACATAGGGCTTTTTCCTATAAGCATAAACACCTATCAGCAGAATCGCCACGCCAATTACTGCTATGAATATGCCTTGCCATGGCGGCTCTATGAATGGGCACACCTCTGGAGGCAGCGGGCAGGTCTTGTGCAACTCCAAGCCTCTAGCCATGAAGTCCATGATGAAAGAGGCGTCGACTATAATCAAGGCTAACCCAAGCAAAGACAACGCAAGTCCCAGAGTCCTGTTGTCCATGGGAATTTTTGTGCCCTCAGATTAATAAAGAATATGAAATCCTGGTTTGGGGGCGGTTTCTGGACTAATATATATTTTGTCAAATCCATATCTTGTTTCATGAAAAAACAAACAGCCGCATTGGCAATCGCAGCAGCCATTGTAATCGTGGCTGCAGCATACGCGGCCATAGTCCTGACAATGCCTCAGCCCAGTAGGTACGACAACCTCGCGCAGTGCCTCACGGCGAACGGCGCGATAATGTACGGCACGCAGACCTGCCACGCCTGCATATACCAGCGGCAGCTGCTCGGAAGTTCGGTCCAGTACATAAATGAAGTGGACTGCATCCAGCAATATCAGGTCTGCATGAACCAGCAGATAGGGGCTATGCCGACCTGGCTGATAAACGGCACTTTCTATCCGGGCGTGAAGATGCCTGAAGAACTGGCAAATATTTCAGGGTGCGCAATCTGATTTTTGCTTTAGTTAGGAGTACTGAATAAGCCAAAATCCAAAATCAAAACGTTTAAGCGCAGCCGCCACTTGCTGTTGTGCTGCCTGCCGCTGACAGCGTCTGGCCGCACTCGGAGGGCGCGGTATTGAAGGCGTTGCAGATTGCAGTCTTGAAAGCCTCCGGCGTCCTTGCGCCGTTGTACATCACGCCGTTGATTATAAGTGTCGGCGAGCCGCTGGCGCCATAACCATCAGCTGCAGTGACCTCTGCCTTGAGCAACGAAACACCTTCAGATGTGATGCATGAATCTATCTTCGCAGTATCCATGCCTGCATTCTCGGCTGCAGTCTTCCAGCATGCATCATAGGCTGCATCACCGTTCCTGTATATTGGATAACATTTGTCATTCAGCTCAGCGAGATACTTCCAGTATGCTGTCGTATCGTAATTCTTGGCTATACACAGCTGGCGAATGTCTTCCTTGCCCTCCACTGGTCCGTGCAGCGACTGCACTGAATCAATGGTGTCGCCTATTCCTGCTATGAACCTTACCTTGATGTCTGCCTTGCTGCCAAACAGGTCTACAACAGGCGCCATGGCCTGCTCGGCCTGGACTCCGTAGGGGCAGAAACTCATCACGAACAGCTCCACGCTCGGCTTGTCGCTCTTCGGTACCTCGGTTGGCTGCTGAGACTCGGTCTCAGTTTCGGGAAGCGGCTTGTCCATGTCCAAAACATAGCCGGCAGCGGGTATGAGGTATTTCCCGTCCTTTGAGACGTATGATGTGATTTTCTGGTCCCTGTAGGATATGTTGAGTAGGTAGAAGCTGCCTGCATCGCTCACCCCAACAAGGCTGACGCTGTCCCCTGCCTGGACAAGGTTGGCGTTTATGTAGCTTATGGCCTTCGCTGCGGCAGAATTCTGGTCTGCGATGACAGCACCTGTCATCGAGCCCCTTGCGAAGAAGCCAATTGCGAGGAAAACGATGGCTATGACAGCCATGTAGATGGGGGTCATGTTTCTTGAACCCCCGGACTTGTCAGAAACCACGACTTCAACCTTCGGGTTCTCGTCAGCGGACATGTAATTGATTTAATGTTCACATTTAAATAGATTATGAACCAATTTCAGGAACTGAAAACCCATGAACGTATATATACCGATATCCTCTTTATTATAGTAATTCTATAATGATAAAGACAAGACAGGGTGAAGTTTGAATGTACAAGCTTATGAAAATAAGGGACAAGGTAAAGGTCCACCCCAAGATGTTCGGAAAGGACACTGAAGATGCGGTCAGGGACAGCCTTGACTCCCAGTGGGGCGGCACCATAGACAAGAGTTTCGGCGTGGCGCTGGCCGTGACTGCAGTCAGCAACATAGGCGAGGGCAAGATTCTCCCCGGCGACGGCTCAATCCATTTCCCTGTCGAGTTTGAGATGCTTACCTATGTGCCTGAACTGTATGAAATCGTCAAGGGGGATGTCATAGACGTAACGGAGTTCGGCGTATTCGTCCGGATGGGGCCTATGGACGGCATGGTGCATGTTTCCCAGCTTATGAACGACTTCGTATCCTATGACGAGAAGAACGTCATGTTCGTTGGAAGGGAGAGCAAGAGGATATTGAAGGTCGGCGACACCGTGAAGGCGCGCATAATCTCGGTATCGATGGGATTCAAGCAGTACAAAATAGGGCTGACGACCCGCCAACCTGGTCTTGGCAATGTGGACTGGAAGCCTGTGAAGGAAGGCGCTGGAAGGGCTGAAGCGGGCGAGAGAAGGGGCAGGAAGGTTTCGTCAGGCAGGAAGACAAGCAAGAAGCTGTCTGACTAACTGCGTGACTTATTTGGTTATGCACTGAGTTGCAAAAGCAACTCAGGCATGTCATGAGGCTGAAGCCTCATAGACAATGCGGAAGGTTAAATTATGACAACAAAGGAGAAGGTGTGCAAGAACTGCAGACGGTTTGTTACGGGCAGCGCATGCCCTGTCTGCAGGGAGGCGCAGTTCTCGCGCAGCTGGAAGGGTATTGTCATCATCAATGACCCGGCAAACTCCGAGGTCGCCAAGGTAATGGGCATAACCGCACCAGGCAAATATTGCATCTGGGTCAAGTAGTTTTCGTGTTCTTCGTTTCTGAATTGCATTTATATATACAGCATAAAGAAACATAGTAAGCTATTGTTGTGATTGCATGTCCGTGAAAGTCGAAAGCCACAAGAAGAACCCGCTCCTCAAGAGGGAGGAGGCGTGGATAGTGCTGGAGCACGAAGGCAAGGCCACGCCGAAGAGGGCTGACATAATCGATGAGGCAGCCAGGGCAATGAAGGCTGACAAGGAGCTCATCATAATAGACAAGATATTCAGCAGGGAAGGCAAGGCTGCCTCGAAGGCGCGGGTGCTGGTTTACGCGAAAAAGGGGGATATGCCTGCCGCCAAGATTGAGAAGATGAAGAGGCGGCTCGGTGTTGCGAAGAAGGAAGGCGCAGAGGCTGCGCCGGCGGCATAAAGGTGAAGCATATGGCTTTTGATAAGAAAGGCGAACAGGCGCCGAAGCATGAGAAGAAAGTCGAGCACAAGGGCAAGAAGGTGCGCAAGGGCAGGAAGCACTCCAGCCTCCAGGCAAGCAAGGCATACGAAGTGAAGGGCGATTCTCTCGTGAGGAAGAAGAAGCAGTGCCCGCGATGCGGCGCGGGGACGTGGCTGGCGGGCCACAAGGGGCGGCTCTACTGCGGCAAGTGCCATTACACGTTCTTCGATAAGAAAGAGATTGCGAAGTAATAATTATTTTTTATTTCCTAGCTCTTCCGTACTTGTCCTCGTAGCGGATGATGTCATTGTCATCAAACTCGCCCCGTGAGACCTCCAGAATCAGCGTGTCATCAATTGCAGTCACGCGATGAAGCATTCCGCGCGCTATTGTTATGCCGCCGCCCTTGTTCAGCACTATGGTATCAAGCCTTTCCTTGGGGCTGTTTCCGTATTGAATCCTGACTTTGCCCTTCATGACATACCAGTCCTCGTCCCTGTGCCTGTGGCTCTGCAGCGAGGTCTCCTGCCCCTGCTCTATCTTGAGAAGCTTGACCGTGACCTTGCTGTTCCTTGTGAATACCAGCTCCCCGCCCCAGGGCTTGTCTACATGTTCCATGAAAAGAGTTGTATTGAGTATTAAATAGATTTGGTGGGCACGCTGTGGGGTTTGAATTCACCTTTCTCTCTTTTTATCTCTTATCCCGAACTAGGAATAATGATAGGGTATTCCATAAGGCTCTGGGATAGCCAGCTTGAGGTGCTTTCCGACTTCTTGGGGAGAGCCGAACAAGGATACTTGTGCACATCCGAGCCGACAGACCAGCTCAGGAGGCTGTACGGAATAATCGGGATTGAAGAGCGCAGTCAGATCGAACGTGACGAACATGTTTTCAAGGGGAAATATTATTTCTTCGTCCCGGACGAAAACATGGACGCAATTAGAAGGGCGCTGCTTGACGGCGAGTTTTCCAAACAAGTGCCTGAAGATGATTTGGACGTCCTCAGGTTCGTATATGAGAGGAACAGGGAGCTGAGGGAGCGCCACGGAATAAAGCAAAGGTATCCGAGGTTCACGCTCACCGAAGTCGCGGGGAGGACGGACAGGGGCAGGTATGGGGCGAGGGAGAGCCTCCGCAGGCTTACAGGAATACTGTGCCCGTGCATGAGACGTCATACAGTAAGATTCAAATCAAGACGCGGCGGAATGTTGAGCAAAAGCAAACGATATCCTGTATGGCTCCTGCCTTCCGTAAGGGAGAACTTGGCAGCAGATATGTTGTTAGGCAGCCTTCCGGTTTCGGAAAGGAATTACAGAATCGAAAGACTTGATGGAGATATGCGATAACGGAGTCCTAGCCTTCCTTCATCCTCTTGAAGACGTAGGCGTGCGTCTTGCCACGGATGAGCAGCTCGACAGCCTCGCGCGCATGCGCAAGCTGCTCCACCTTGCCCATTATCGAGACGGTCTTGCCGTAAATCGACAGCTTCGCGCCTGTCTCGTCCTCTATGGTCCTCCTTGACTGCCCGCTCTTGCCTATCACGCGGGCCAGCAGCCTTTTCTCGGCCTTCTGCGTCTCGCCGCGCAGCGATATTACATCTATGCAATACTCCTCATCGAGAAGTGTCATGGCATCCTTTGGATGGAAGCCCCTTGCTATGGCGAGCACTATGTTGCATGCGGTCATGACACCGATGGCCTCGCCCTCAACCTCGACGCAGTCGCCGACGCGGATTTTCGTTTTCGTCGCCTTCTCTATCTTTGCCTTTGTCTTCCCGTCCTTGCCTATGAGCACAGCCTTCCTTTCCTCGGGTATGAGAACGGTTTCGATGGCCATGGGAAGATATTCACGCTCTGTTTAAAAAACATGCAGATAAGTCCAATAATGGACGAAGTGTGGGAGAGTGGCTATCTTGATGCATATGACAAGGTTCTGCTCAACACGGACATATACCGCATGGTTATGGGTTTTCACATCGACGCAATGGTGGGCTGCCGCGCAGTATTGGACAGCGGATGTGGAACCGGTAATGTGACATTGGGCCTGCTGAAGCGCGGCTGCATGGTTAGTGCATTGGACCCCAGCAGTAAAGCGATTGGTATTTTGCGGGCGAAATGTACTGGGTATGAAAACAGGCTAAGAACCTATAACATAGGCGCCGAACAGCTGCCGTTTGAAGACCGCTTTTTTGATGGTGTTACGTCCATGTTTGTTGTTCATTTCATGGATGATTTTGAAGGCTACCTCAGAGAACACTACAGGGTGCTCAAAGATAATGGGTTGTTCGCCCTGACCGGCAGGGTTTCAGGCGAAAATATGGAGCTTGTTGTGCAGTCATATGAAGGCTCGCTGAGAAGGCGCGGGCTCCTCCCGATGCTGGAACCTGAAATGAGGATAATAAGGGAAAACATAACCGGCTCCGTGAGGAAGGCCGTCAGGCACAAATATGCAGCGGCAGATGTTGAGACCATGCTCAGAGATATCGGATTCAATGAAGTTGCGGCCGTACCGAACCCTTATTTTGGCCAGTGCTATTCGTTGCTGGCAAAAAAATAAGCCTAACTTTTCCACAGGCCCCTCTTCTTTATCCAGCCCGCCTGCGTGCGCGTGTAAATCCAGATGATGTCGCCCTTTGCGTCAGGCTCTATGTCCCAGGGCTCGAATATCACCAGATCTCCGGGTGAAATCCTCACGCTCTTCCTGAACTTGCCGGGTATCCTGCAGATGCGCGTCTTGCCGTCGCTGCCAGTAATCCTGAACCTGCTCGCGCCGAGCATCTCGTCTATAACGCCTATCTGCTCCTTCCCGCGCGGCATGCGCACCCTTATCATCTCCGGCTGCTGCTCTTCGGGCATGATATCTATTGCGCGTCGTGTTATTTATAGCGTTGCGATAGATCTTGACTATTGTCACTACTGTAAGGTATTTAAATATATTGGTATAATTGGTGTCATGGCATTGAGAAAAATTGAAGGGTATGCAGTAATAGGGAATGAAAGAGGTATTGAAACAACGCATGCCGAGTTTGGCCCGATTGCTTTATGCATCCAAAGACCAGCTGAAGACTATTCACTAAGACTCGCTGTTGAAGGAGGAGGGCATATCACGATTGCCAATGTACAATACCCAACAGCCCTTTCTCTCAGGGGTAAGTACGCTATCGCTGCCCAAGACGTCTTCAAGCCGATAATAGCTGCAAAGGAGCATGGTTTAAATCCATTTGATGCCGTTGACCGCGTAGTTATAGAAACTAATGGTCTACATGACTGTGATGTAGCCAAGGATATGAGAATGTACAGTCGCGAGTTAGGGCACCCTGAACCGGTGTTTGAATTTTGCAGATGTGATGGTCAAAAGGGAAGCCATGATTCATATGCTGTTTTGAAAAACAAATCCGAACTGAAGCTTAAAGACCCCATAAGCGGTATTTTTATCGGAGCAGTTTATGGCAAGGATGTAACCATCAATGGCAGACGGGCAAACAAACTCAAAAAGTTCAGATTGCCCTGCGACATAAGAAGCATATGGGATGGCAGATACTCCAGCACTTTACTCGTCGGGCTTGAAGGATTGGAAGAGTCACATCTGTTTTCAGGGATGCAAAACCCGGAAGAATATTTCCTTGAATTTTATGACATGTCTAAAGGAGAGCATGCTGTTGACACCGTTGATCCGCCAGAAGGTTTTGCGTCGGCAGCCCATATGTTTCTCAGGCGCGCTCACACCAGAGGATACGGCAAGGTAGACGGCGTTGTCATAAGAGGTTATCGCAAAGGCGACAGTACCGGTCACTTTGCAGATGTGATAACATCAGGCTTTTCAGAGAGGGTAGAAGCATCGGATGCATTCCTGCTTTCGCAGATTCTTGGAACAGAATGCCTTGTGGATGAATCGGCTCTGGACGTTCAGTAGACGCTCCCCATGCTCAGCGTGATTTCAACGGGCTGCATCATGTCCATGTTGTAAACCTTGTACATCGTTGCCTTCATGGGGCTGACCATCGAGATGCTGGGCAGTACATCATACTCCTCGCCGCTTGCCCATATCACCAGCGACTTGATGAGCACAGTCATGTCATCCATGTCGTCGTCAGTCAGATGCTTCCCGCTCGGAAGCCCGGACAGCCATGCTGTCCTGCCCTTGTTCTCGGCGACGGCGCTGTTGACTATGAGCGCCGGCAAGCCTGTGCCGCTCTGGTTCATCAGCGCCCTGGCTGACGGGAGAGTTGTCTGCATCTTCTCGCATTCTCCATGCTCCGGGTCATTGCAACCAAGAAAGTTGCTGAAGTAGTGCGTCTCGTTTATTTTCATGCCCGTGCCGTTGGGTATGTGGGCGAAGTAGTTGTAGACGTTGTAGTATGTCGTGTTGGGAAACGTTGCCTGTGGGTTGAAAGTTATTGCACCCGTTATGGACGGCACTGGTATATCGTGCAAATATCCGAGGCCAAAAAGCAGCTGGTGAATCTTGCCTTCGTCGCCGTAGTTCTCTTTCGGGCCCGCCAGCTCAAGGCTGAGGTCGCGCACCTCGATAAGCCCGCCGCCGTTCGCCAGGTATTTGTAGGCGTTCGTGTAGCTGATGTTCCTGTCCATCACGATTATGGCGTCATAAGTGAACGGCAGGTCGTCGGTAGTTATGTTCTCCACGCTGAACGACGGACTCTGGCCGTTTATGGAAAATGATGGGTTCTGCAGGGCGTTTCTGACTTCATCAAGCTCGCCTGAATTGAAGCATATGCATCCGACCCTTATGTCAGGCTTTATCACGTTTGCGAGCTTCACGGAATAAATTATGTTGCTCATGTTCAGCGTGCTCTTTATGGCGGCAGAGACCTGGCCGCTGTTGAACCAGTCCACGCCCGAGGCTTCCAGGGAATGCAGCAGGTCATCCGCTTTCATGGAAAGCGAGACCCTTGACCAGTCCGTGTCTATGCCCGGGGTGCCCACGAGCTGCACCAGGATGACAAACATCGCAAGGACGACTATGATTATCTCCACTATGTGCATGAAGCCCTTCATC
>Ga0315284_10002645_pt1 | contig 25536 bp, 19 predicted proteins | sample YL17G09_16_MG_FD_203696 | JGI IMG/M metagenome (GOLD analysis project Ga0315284, IMG submission 203696) | Sediment microbial communities from Yellowstone Lake, YNP, Wyoming, USA - YL17G09_16 | ecosystem: Environmental > Aquatic > Freshwater > Lake > Sediment | place: USA: Wyoming | collected...
GCCGCGCCGTTCATCATGGGCTGGCTGACCGGCGTTAACCAGGCCTTCGTCGGGATCTCATTCCCCATGCTCCTGCCCATCTTCGGCGTGGGCAATCCTGATATGGTCCTGGTCATGTTCGCCTACGTCAGCGGGTTCGTGGGCATCCTGCTCTCGCCCGTGCATCTTTGTCTGGCCACTACGTTGCAGTATTTCAAGGCATCGTTGCGCGACGTCTATAAAATCATGCTGGCGCCGGCGGCCGCAGTCTGGGTCGCCGCGCTGCTGGCGCTCGTGATTTTTCGGGTTATCTTGTAGCTAGGCCTGCCAACCTGGCAACATCCGTTGACGCATCTGCCGGTCTACTTCAAGGCTCTGATTGACATACCATCTTATTAAGATTTATTATTCTTAACAACGGAATAAAGCAAAACGGGCACGTGAATGTTAACTCTGCCCGTTATGGGGGGAAACAATGATTCTCCTTAAGATGCCCAAGAGGGGAAAAAACCACCAGCCTTTTAAGGCCGGTCCGTTCATTCTTTTTGCCGTGTTTTATTTTTATTGTTTCGCCGGTCATCTGGGCACTCAGACAACCGTCACTCCGGGCCGCGTGGTTGGAAATATATCTTTTACGAGTGTTTCCCCTGAAGTGTCCGGCTATCTCGCCTCAAATCCGGTTGCCAATTGGACCTCGACAGATCCTTACACTTTCCCCGTCCGACTCTACCACATTCTCAATGTTGCTCGCAGTGCCACAGCTCCCTACACGGCTGTCAATACTACACCGGATGGCCAAACATACAGGGCCGCGAGCTTTGATATTTACCCGAATGTTGGGCCTGGACGGAGAGATTTTATCCTCGAAATCAACCCGATCATTTTGTCCAATGGCGCCAAATACATATTTGGCTCTGTTGAATCGTCATCATCAGCGTACCACCTCTGCCAGGATGTTCTGCCCTTGACAGACAACCCCAATGGGACGCAATGCGACATCAGCGAATGTGCCGTGCTGCTGCCCCTTCGCCTCCGGTTCGGTGGAAGTGATGAAGATAAGAATGCCATTGACACCAATTATCCGGCAATATGTTCGGTAACAGCCTATGTGAAAGAAAAACCGGGATCTGAAGATCTTACCCCGCAGGCTCAATCAGCAACCAAGGTGTTTTCTGTTGATTCCTTGAAGACAATCGATGGCCAAGTTCTTCCGATTCTGGTGAGAGCCTCCGACTCCGTCATGCGGATCCGAGTGGAATGTGAAGTCAAAATTAAAGACGGCGAAACAGGTTATCCCATTATCCCTACATCTGGAAAGACGCCCCTTGGCACGGAGATAGAGATAGGGCCCTATGCTTGCGGTGCCCAACCGCCGGCTCCCATTGATGTGGACGTGCCAACTTCAAGGACAGCCGGACCCCTGCAAGGGCTGTTCGATGTCAGCGGGCATAATGAAACAACGACGGAGATAAGAATTAATGATTTGTCATGGTACTATCGAACGACCGCCCAACCAGTTCCAGCAGGCAGTCTTCCCACTGTCCCCTGGAGATTTAAAGGGGTGCCGGAAGGAGACCATGAAATTATCGCCAGGGCTGTTCTGGATGGCGGAAATTTTATGCTGGAGTTTCCCCATAGAGACAGCTTCAATCAAAGAGTTCATATCGTCAAACAGCAGACAACGGATATAGGCTCAACATTTGTAGCCAAACCGACACTTGTCAGGGGCAAAGTGATCCTGGCTGATCCCGGGGGCCTCACGGATCTCAAGGGTATCCAGACAAGTCCTCTGGCTGATTATTATGGCTATGACAGGTCCTTCATGATGGCCGAGGGAGTGAATCAGGTCGCATCGACCGCTCCCCAGTGCTGCAACCGGAGCAGCGGCTATAAAGGGCGATCGCAGGGGCGGCTGGTCGGATCATACGATTCGGCCCAGCACATAGCGGGTATGAACTATGAGCTTCTTTTGACCGGACTCAGTGCTGAAGACGGCTCAACAAACGGAACAGAAGCCTGCCCGTCGCCCTGGAATATGGCCGGCCTGTCCACCTATATGACGACAGTGACCGGAGCGTCGAATATGGGATATTGTTCTTTTTTGTTAAAACTCGGCCAATACTTTCCGCTTCTGGCCGATGTCAATGCCGAGCCCATCCAGTTCCCTGATCAAAAAATCTGTTTTGGGAAGATCAGGCTGGATTATTATGTGAACCCGAACCTGGGGACCATTTATGATCCTTCTCTCTATATTAATCAAGACGGCGTGGATACGGGCTCAAATGAGTTCGGCACGAACTATTCCCTGGGATCCGGCTATGCCTATGGAACGCCGCGCACTTCCTACGAAAGCGGCTCGACGGCCACGGTGACCGCGACGCTGCCGGAAGGTCTTCGCTACAACATCTCCCCCCGTTTGTATTTCCGTCCCGCCGGTCAATCCTCAGGACCTGGAACGTTCATGTATTTTGACTCGTTCCTCTTACCCGAAACCGGATTTCTCGGTTGCGGGGAAGAAATCGATGTTTGCGTAACTCTTATGGACGAACAGGGCAACTATAGCCTTTTAAGCATAAGCTATCCCAACGATACGGATTACTGCCTGACCGGCGACAATCTTGAGCTGGATTTTTCCGTCAATTTGAGCGATGGCAGCGATGTGGCCCAAGTCGGATACGTGCTCGATCCACAAAATATTGAAACAGCGGACCTGAATGATCCGAATGCCGTCATCGTCTGTCCTTCGAATTGCGGGCCTAGCCCTTCTTATGGGATCAGCCTCTCTTCCCTAACATTAGGCCCTCATGCTCTAAAAATCATTGCCATTGCTGCTAACGGATGCAGAACCCGCAGGATATACACTTTTCATGTGCAATCGCAGCCTTTAACACTTCACTGCCCCGCAGACTTTACTGTTAACCTTTTGCCTGAAGAAACCAGTGTTTTTAAGAGCGATCCAAGGATTTCTGATCACTTAAATACTACCGTATCCGGCGGCTGTGGCCTTCCCGTGACAATACTGGATGATATACCTGACGTATTTGAAATTGGCCAGAGGACAGTGAAATTCTGGATTCAAGGACATGAAGATATTACCTGTAAGACCATTGTGACCGTCGCGCCTTCTGAACGGATTATCTCCTTCATTAGCAACGACACGTTGACGGGAGAGCAGGTTATTAAGAAACGGACCTTTCTGGATGACTCCCTTGACTCAATCATATACTCCCATCCACTCTCCTGTCATTTCCAGTACAGCAGAGACGGCAGCCGAATGGCGGTCATTCCACCCGATGCCGGCACAGTGAGAATCTTTGATACCGAGACCAACCTTATGCTGAATATCTTTCCAGTTCCGGCAGGCTATAAACTGTACGACATTGATTTTCATCCGCTCGATGTGACTGAGTACGCCATTGTCGGCAGCGCAGTCTCCAACCCCGACCAGCACGCCATCTTCATCTTTAGGGGCAGTACTCAACTTTCGAGGTTTGATATGCCGTTATTCCCGCCCACTCTTCGAATATCGAGGCCTTTGATCGCCTGGTCGTCAGACGGAGCGAGGATTTCCACAACGTTTACAGATCCGGCACCAGCCGTGAATCAATACGGGCTGTGGGTGAGTGAATGGAACGTGGTCGGGGACCAGCTCGTCCTGCCGCCCAATGGCATGTATGAGATGCGCCCAAACCTCCAAAACAGAGAAAATATCCGGGAGATGGTGTACCAGGATGGGGATTGGAGGATACTGGCCACGAACGCAGCGATTACCCGCTCCATCAAACGCGCCGGAATCGAACAAATGGTTCTCATTTGGGTTGCGCCCAATTCAGATATTGACTTGACGCCTAACGGCAAGGCGGCGGCCTATATCTTCAAGTTCACTTTGGCGCCGCTCAGCCAGTCACGAGTTTATGGGGTCAGTCCTCTTGATGAGAACCAGGTCCCCAATGTGTTCGAGGGGCCGATCATCAACAACGGAAAGAGTGTGGCGATATCATCCGATGCGGCTTACGTCGCCGTCGCAGCCAACGACAAGGTATTGGTCTACAGTTTCCCGGATTTCACGCTCGTCAAGGAAATCAGCGCAATTTCTCCGAGAAATCTTGAATTCAAGCCGTTTGCGCCATAAGGCTGGGCATACTGTACTGGCGCTTCCGGACGCCTTTTCCGGAGGAGCCTCGGGTCATGATCGTCGAGGTCATGGGCCGTTATGCCGGCCGGCTGGCCCTGGACGCAGGCCTGGCCGGCGGCGCGGATGTCATCCTCATTCCTGAAATTAGTTATGATTTGGAAGCGGTCTGTCAGAAATTCCGCCAGCGAAGGGAGGTGGGCTGCGGCGCTGCTAGTGCTCGTGATCTTTCGGGTCATCTTGTAGCTTGGCCTGCTATAATGCAGAACGATTTATTTGACACTAAATTTGCCTGACAACCGTCACATATAATGTAGAATGCTTTATGATGTTGGTTTAAGCGGTTTGGTGCCCGCTTGGTCAAGCGTTGACATATTGACTAGCTATGCTAAACTAAATTTGAGGCAAACCGATGCGAAAGACCAATGTGGTCCATCATCTCATCAAGAAAGCGGCAAAGCGCAGCCTGAAACGCGGCTTTGCCCGTTGCCAGGGGACAGCCTTCGTCCGCCACCGCCGCGTGCATGTGGCTCGTCCATCAACGGCTCGCGAGATATTGGATTCCTTAGGCATATCGCCCTCGGAAGTCCGTGCGGCTCTCAAGGCCATAGACGCATAACCTCCTGACTCCCGGATGGCCCCAGCTTTGTCGCGTTTTGCCACCGGACGGGCCGATCCAACAGCTGTCTTTCTAAACGTGCCTTTCGACGATCAGTATGAGCCCCTTTTCATCGCCCTGATTGCGGCCCTAACCTCAATTGGCAGGAAACCCTGGTGCGTCCTGGAGCTTCCCGAACACGGCCAAGGTAGGCTTATCCGAATACTTGACCACATCAAAGCCTGCCAGGTGTCGCTTCACGACCTTTCCCGGGTAAGCTCTCCTCCACGTTTCAACATGCCCTTTGAGCTCGGCCTGGCTTATGCCCAAAAGAGATACCTCCGGTCAGCCAGGAAACATTCCATCGTGCTTCTGGAGTCTGTCTGCCATAGGCTCACAAGAACCCTCAGCGACATGGCGGGTTTTGATCCTGCCATTCACTCGAACAGCCCTCGCCGCGCCATTTTGTGCGTCCTCGACAGCCTTGGCACTGGAGCCACGGATCCGGCCGTGCCCGATGTTTACCGAATGTGGAAGCAGCTCATGAAAGCAGCCAGACAATTGAAGATGACCGCCGGGCAAGACGACATCTATTCCAGATCTCTGTTCAGAAAGCTGGTTGCTGCCAGTACGGAGCTTTCCGTTCGCTATGGATTCATTCCCCGCTAGATGCAGGGGACACATTACCAATTTCTTAAACCAAACCTATATCTTGCTCTTCGCCGCGCCGTTCATCATGGGTTGGCTGACCGACGTCAACCAGGCCTTCGTCGGAATTTCGTTCCCCATGCTCCTGCCCATTTTCGGCGCGGACCATCCGGACATGGTCCTGGTCATGTTTGCCTATGTTAGCGGGTTCGTCGGCATCCTGCTTTCCCCGGTCCATCTCTGTTTGGCCACTACCCTGCAGTATTTCAAGGCTTCGCTACGCGACGTATACAAAATCATGCTGGCGCCGGCGGCCCTGGTCTGGGCCGCGGCGCTCCTGGCCCTGATCGTTTTCCGGGTTATTTTGTAGGAAACGGCGGGATGCATCTCCAACCCTGTGATATGTGGGGAGGAGCCGTGACAGGACCCCTCCTCTTCTTGAAGCTAGGATTACACAAATGGAGATGCTTACCGGCAGCCGTCGGTGTTTGGCACCGCTTATTCGATCGTGATAGAATTTTGATCGATGTTACCGCCGACCACTCGCCTCTATTTTGAAGACGTCTACCGGACGGAGTTTGAGGCGTCGATTGTTTCGCGCTCGACAAGGGAAGGCCGGCCGGCCCTGGCCCTCGATAAAACCTGCTTTTACCCCGAGTCCGGCGGCCAGCCCTGGGATATGGGCACGATCAACGGCATTCCCGTTATTAGAGTTTTAGAAGAAGGGGATACCATCCTGCATGTCCTTGAGAGAGAACCTGATCCTACCGTCCAGGCGGGCGGCTCTGTCGCCGGCCGCATCGATTGGCCAAGGCGCTTCGACCACATGCAGCAGCACTCGGGCCAGCACATCATGTCCCAGGCCTTTATCGAAGTTTTAAACGGCGAGACAAAGTCCTTCCACCTGGGCGCCGATTTTGCGACGCTGGAAATCGGCTTGGCCGAGCTCGACGAGGAGGGCCTGGAAAAAATCGAGCTCCTGGCCAATGCGGTCGTCCAACAGGACAAGGAGATCAAAACGTATTTCGTCGCTCCGGAAAAGATCAGCGAGGTGCCCTTCCGCCGCCCGCCTAAGAAGGAAGGCCTGGTCCGCGTCGTCGAGGTTGAAGGCTTCGATTATTCCGCCTGCGGCGGCACCCATTGCCGTCGAACGGGCGAGATCGGGCTTATCAAAATCACCCGTTGGGAGCGCATCCGCGGCAACCTCCGCTTCGAATTCCTGTGCGGCGGCCGGGCCGTGGCCGACTCCATCCGAAAAGGCCGGATGGTCCGGCAGATGGCCGGCCAGATGAGTCTTCAGGAGAAAGACCTGGCGGGAAGCCTGGAAAAGCTTGTTCAGGAAGGGAAGTCCCTCCGCAAAGGCCTGAAAGCCCTTCAATCCAAGCTGGTGGACTATGAGGCCAAGGACTTGGCCGGCCGGGCAACCGGTCCCATCATTCAGGATATCTCCAAGGAGCGAACTCCCGAGGAGGCGAAGCTCCTGGCCCTGAGCCTCATCAAGCAAGGCTGTTTCGTTGTCCTTTTCGGAGCGTCCGGCCCCGAGCGAGACCATATCATTCTGGCCCGTTCCGACAGCCTGGCCATCGACCTCAGGGAAGTCGGCCGGCCGGTTTCCTCACTGGTCGCCGGCCGGGGTGGAGGCGGCCCCTCTCTTATGGAGATCGTCGTTGACCAGAGGGGAAAGCTCGAAGCGGCCCTGGACTTGGCGGCCCGCCTTGTCCGTGAGCGGCTGCCTTAGGAACCCGCAGCGCTAACCAGCGCAAAAATGTGCATCTCGCCGAGGGTTGGATTTAGATGAAAAAACGTTTCATTATTATTTCGCTTTTGATCCCGGTCCTGGCCGTCCTTCCCCTCTTCGGCCAGGAACTTGACCCCCTGAAGTCAAACCTTACCTATGACTTCCGCATCCTGGCCGCCGCGGCCGACAACCGCGGCTACGACGTCCAGCACTACAACTTCGACTGGATCTTCAACCCGGGCTCGAGCTCAGTGAACGGCTGGGCCCGGGTGCTGGCCAAGAGCACGGCTTCAGCGCTGACCGTTCTGAAACTGGACTTGGCCGGCGCCATGGTCGTGAGCCGGGTGATACAGAACTGCCAGCCGCTGACCTTCAGCCAGGCCAACGGTTCGTTGAACATCACTCTGGACCGGGCCTACGCCTCCGGCCAGGAGTTCGAGGTGGAGATCGGCTATGAAGGAGTGCCCAGCCAGAATTTGACTTTCACCCAGCACTCGGGCCAGCCGATCATCTACAGCCTGGATGAGCCCATAGGCGCGCGGCAGTGGTTCCCCTGTCATGACATCCCCGACGACAAGGCCACGGCCGAAATCCGGATCACCGTCCCCGGCGATATGATCGCCGCCTCCAACGGGCGGCTGACGGAGACGGCCGCCAACGCCGACGGGACGCGGACTTACGCCTGGGAGGAGGATACTCCCATCTCCACCTATCTCCTTTTCGTGGCGGCCACCAACTACACCCTTCTCCGGGACACTTACGCCTCGGCCTCGGGGACCATGGACGTCGTCCACTATGTCTATCCCGAGCTCGTCAACCAGGCGCAGGAGGATTTCAACCGGACGGTGTCGATGATCGCCTTTTTCAGCCGGATGTTCGGCGAATACCCCTTCTTCCAGGAAAAATACGGCCATGCCCTGATCCCCGGCGGGACGGCCATGGAACACCAAACTTGCACTTCCTACCCCGCCCGCAGCGTGCTGGGGACGCACGCTTATGACTGGCTGGTTGCCCACGAGCTGGCCCATTCCTGGTGGGGCGATTTCGTGACCTGCGGAGACTGGAAGGACATCTGGCTCAACGAGGGCTTTGCTACTTACTCCGATGCCTTATGGCACGAAGAAATCGGGGGGAAGGCCGGGCTGAAGGCCCGGATGCAGCAACACAAGGACACCTACCTAACCCATCAGCCGCCGGACCACCCCATCTATGACCCCCCCGAGGGACATCTTTTCTGCCGGATCATCTATCAAAAAGCGGCCTGGGTCCTGCACATGCTCCGTTTCGTGGTGGGTGATCAAAACTTCTGGAACATCCTGGCCGCCTATCGTCAGCGCTTCGGCGCCGGCAATGCCCTCACCTCGGATTTCATGGCGGTCTGCGAGGAGGTCAGCGGCCAGAGCCTGGATTGGTTCTTCTCCCAGTGGATCTACGGATCGGGAATCCCGGCCTATGAATTCGGCTGGGGCCGCGTTCCGGGCAGCAACACCGTGCAGGTGGTCATCAACCAGGTCCAACAGGACAGCCCCCTGTTCCGTATGCCGGTCGAGCTTGAGTTCGTTTTCGGCGACGGTTCGACACAGCGGGAGACCGTCGTGGTCGACCAGGCCAGGCACCGTTTCGATTTCAGCCTGAGCCGGGTCCCCACCGCCGTCCGTTTCGACCCGGACTTCTGGATTCTCTGCCGCCAGGAGCCGTTTCAAAAGAAAGGAAAGAGGGGAAACTAGCTTACCGGGCCGGAGGCTTGATTCCCAAGTAGGTGGCCGTGTTGGCCTTAGGGTCGATCCTGGTTTTGATGCGGCCCGGCAGGGCGCTGAGAATGGGGTTCACTCCCGGGCCGTGTCCGCTGTAGTCGCTGAATCCATGGATGACGACGCCGATCGTCACAGCCCCTTTGTATCGCCCCCGGCCGTAGTAGTCGTAATGGTCCCGGATGGCGACCAGATCGCCCAGCCTTAATTTCTTCAGCCCGAATTCCTCCACGACTTGGGGGCAGGTCGTCTGGATGTCGTAATCCACGGACTCTAGGAATCCTCCTCCCAGGCCGGAGCCCATGATGTGCCCCGGGATTTCCAGCACCACGGGGACGATGAGTTGTCCCTTCTCGATGACGATCCCCAGCTTTTCCAGCAGGTCGGGGGACAGCTTGTTCACTCTTACGTCCTCAAAGCCTTCGATCTTCAAGCCTACGCCCTGGGCCTTGACCTGGACCCTGTCGTTGACGGCCAGATTCTCAAGGGCGCTCTTGGGGAACCAGACGAGATCATCCGCGCCGGCGTGCCTTCCGATGTATATCCCCTTGGTTCCCTTCGCCTCGCCGGAGATGATTTCCGCTTCATTGCCAATGCAGGCCAGAATGGCGATGGCGCATTCCATGGCCGAAGGCCGGTCGCGGCCCTGGATGGTGACATCAGGTTCGACGTGATCGCCCTCCGCCCAGCCATAGGCGGGATCGCCGAGCGAGACTGAATAATTGATGGAGGCCATCCCGATGTCCAGTTTGGGCTTACCGTCATAGGTTGTTTGGTAGGTCCCAGCCCTGGCCGGCTGGACGACGCCTTGTACGGCGGTGGTGATGAGCCTGTCCCTGTTTGTTTTCAAGAGGCCCGAAGCGGAACGGGGCGGGTTTTCCATTAGCGGCAGGCCGATATATTTGCCCAGGTTGGCCGTCGGGTCGATCCGGGCCGTCAATTTTCCAAATCTGGTAGAGAGGATCGGGGTTACGCCGATGCCCAAGCCGGAGATGTCACTCGGCCCGCTGCAGACGATCCCGACCGTCGCTCCACCTTTGTAGAAGCCCTTGCCGTAGTCGGTTTCGGTATCCTTCAGGAGAACGAGGTCGCCGAAGCGCAACTCGTCTAATCCATAGGCTTTGATATCGGGCGGATAGCAGGTTTGGATGTGCCAGTTGCCGGAAAGGCTCGACCCGCCCGCGCCCTGTCCGATGATTTCCGCCGGAATTTCCTTGACGACGGGCACTTCGAGTCTATTATTGACGTTTTTGAGGCCGAGCTTTTCCAGGACCTCGGGCGCCAGGCCGTGCACCATAACCTCCTGGAAACCCTCGATTTCGAGCCCGAGGCCGCAGGCTTTGGCCTGCATGGTGTCGCCCACGGCCAGCTTCTCCAGGACATCGTCAGGGAAGTGAACCAGCACGGTATTTCCGAACTTCCCGATGACGACGCCTTTTTCGCCCTGGGCGGCTCCGTTCAGGAGTTTGGCTTCGTTCCCGATGGCGGCGTAGATGGGCCAGGCTTCCTTGAACCGGTCTTCTCCAATACCCTCCGTGGCCACCCCCATTGTGGCCCGGTCGCCGTTGGCCCAGCCGAAAACCTTGGCCCCCATCTTAAGGTTATAGTTGATGCCGCCCGTCCCGATCGTCATTTTGGGTTTTCCATCCCAGGTTGTGGCGTACGACCGTGCAGGCTGGGCGGCCGCAATCTGCCCTTGAACGGCGATGGTCAAGAGCTTGTCCTTGTTTGTGGCCAGGGGTTGGGCCAGGGCCGGGCCGCTGGCGGCCTGAAGGCCGAGGGCGGCTAATAGCAGGATGCGGCCAAGGGCGAAAATCTTTTTTCTCATAGCTCCTCCTCGAACGAAAACCAGTGCAGGATAATGAGGTTAAACAGGCCGAAGGGGAATGTCAAATTAAGGCAGCACCAGGCCATCGAACAGACGGACGATCCTCTGTGAGCGGGCGGAGATGTGGTCGTTATGGGTGACCATGACGATGGTCCGGCCCCCCTTCCAGAGCTCGGTCAGGATGTCCATGATCTCCTCTCCGCTCCGGGAATCGAGGTTTCCCGTCGGCTCATCGGCGAGCAGGATGGGCGGGTCGTTGGCCAGGGCCCGGGCCAGGGCGATCCTCTGCTGTTGCCCCCCGGAGAGCTCTGTCGGACGATGGCCGCGCCAGTCGTAGAGCCCCACTGCGTTCAGGAGCTGGGTGACACGTTCCTTGCGCCGCCGGGCGTTTTTCCCGTTGAAGAGCATGGGGAGTTCAACGTTTTCCCAGGCGGTGGCGTAGGGCAGAAGGTTGAAGTTCTGGAAGACGAAACCGATTTTGCGGTTGCGCACGGCGGCCAGTTGGTCGAAGGACAGCCCCGCCACGCGGTCGCTGTCGAGAGTGTAGTCTCCCGCCGTGGGCGTATCCAGACAGCCGATGATGTTCATGAGCGTCGATTTCCCCGACCCCGAAGGCCCCATGATGGAGATGAACTCCCCTTTCTTGACCTGAAGGGAAACGCCCCGGAGCGCCTCCAGAGACTGGCTTCCCATCCGGTAGATTTTTTTGATGCCTTGGAGTTCGATCATGATGACCCTCTATTCATAGCGGAGTGACTCGATGGGATTCGACCGGGAGGCCCGCAGGGCGGGAAAGATTCCGGATAGGAAGACGAGGACGCCCAGGATGATCACGTAAACCACGAAGATTTGCAGGGAGAACACCGGGCGCAGGAGATAGGCTTCGATCCCGAACGACTCATAGTTGACCGGGACGAGCCGGATGAGATGGACAAGGTTGAAGGCGGTGATAAACCCCCAGAACGTCCCCTTAGCGAAGATGAACATGGTTTCCAAGATGAACTGCTGGACGATGACCCGGCGCCTGGCCCCGATGGCCAGCTTGACGCCGATCTCCTTGGTCCGCTCCTTGGCCAGGGCGTACATCAGGTTGGTGACGCCCACGGCCCCTATGAGAAGCGTCAAAGCGCCGATGAGGCCCAGGAAGATCTCGATCCCCTTGAAGATGGCCAGGGCTTCCTTGGAGTCTTCGATGGTGTTCCAGACGCTCAGGGCGTAGCGGTCGGCGGGGTCAAAGCGATATTTCCGCCCCAGCAGCACGCGGACCCGCTCCTCGACCAGCTTGGACTGGCCGGCCTCCCGCGGCTGGATATGGAGGCGGTCGATGTACCGCTGGTTGTCGATCATGGAGAATGATGAGAAGGGGAGGTAGATTTGGTCGGCGTCGGGCCCCTGGTACATCGAATCCTGCAGTTTCTTCTTCAGGACGCCGATGACGGTGAAGGGGACGCGGTTGAGGACGATCTGTTTCCCGACGGGATCGGCCGGGCCGAACAGGTCGCGGGCGACGCTCCAGCCCAGGAAGGCGACCTTCCGGCCCTGGGAGACGTCGTCGGCGTTGATGAAACGGCCGCCCATCTGGGGGACCTGGCTGCGCAGCAGGGCGAACTCCGCCGTCGTGCCGTGAACACCCCGGTTGACTTCCTTGCCGCCTGCCGAGGCCGGCCAGTTGTTGTACGATTCCGGGGCGATGACCAGGATCTCCGGAATCCTCTCCCGGAGATAAGCGATGTCTTCCCGGTAGACGCGGATCTGCCGGCCCTTGGGCAGCCCTTCGAAGCTGAGCGAAGTCTGGCCGCCGGTGATCATGATCAGCGTCTGGCCCAGCCCGCTGAAACTGATCCTGAACTGGGCGGACATGCCCTGGCCGAAGGCCAGCAGGAGGAGGATGGACAGCGTGCCCCAAAAAAGAGCGAAGGTGATGAGGGCCGCCTTCTTCCGGCGCTTGCGGTACTCGTTCCAGAAAAAGCGGGGCAGCGTCAGGTTCATGCTATTTCCTCAAGGCGGCAATCGGGTCGGTGGAAGCCGCGGTCCGAGCGGGGATCATGCCGGCCACGACGCCGATCACCAGCAGGATCAGGACCGTTGAAATGATGACCAGCGGGTTCAGGGCCGGCACCCCCACGAACTCGGTGAAACCGCCCGAGGGGAAGGCCTTGATGGCCTGGAGCACGCCGGCCGAGAGGCCGAACCCGACCAGCCCGCCCAGGAGCATGATGGTGATCGATTCGCTGAAGAACTGCCACAGGATCGTCCGCCGGCGGGCGCCCACGGCCAGCTTGATGCCTATTTCGCGAGTCCGTTCCTCGACCACTACGCGCATGATGGAGGCGACGCCCACGCCGCCGACCAGGAGGGTGAAGGAACCGATGACGCCCAGGAAGACGGTGAAGGCCAGGAAAAAGGTGGTGAACTGCTTCTCGAATTCCAGGGTGTCCCAGGTGAAAATGGCGTCCGGGTCAACGGGGTTGAAACCGATCAGCTTGGCCAGGTGCTTCTTGATGTTGTCGGTGACCTCCTTGCTCCGGCCGAGGTCGAGGGGACGGAAGATGATATTGGAGACGTACTTGGACCCGTAGAGGGCCGTGAAGGTCGTCCAGGGGATGAAGGCGCAGCGCTCGTCGCGCTGGCCGTTGTAGTTGGAATTCTGCAACTTTTTCTGCATCAGGCCCACGACGGTGAAAGGAACGCTGTCGACGAAGATCGTCCGGCCCACGACCTCGTCCTCTCCGAAAAGGTCCTGGGCCAGAACGTCACCGATTAAGCAGACCCGCTTACGGCTGGCCATGTCTTCGGGGTTGATGAACCGGCCCTGGGCGGCGATGGTGTTGCGCATCCGTTCGAAGTCGGGGTTGACGCCGCGGACGGTGTTCCGGAATTCCTTCCTCCCGTAGCGGATTATGTGGCTGCCGATGAATTCGGGGCTGATCAGGTCGAGGCCGGGGACCTTTTCGGGGATCGCCTCCGCCATGTCCGGGGTGACGCGCACGGGCTTGCCTTTGAGAAATCCCTGCCAAGGAAGGGTCGTCTGTGAGGGGAAGAGGAGGACGATCCCTTGCCCCATGCCGTGGAACCGCTTGATCTGGGCCTTGGACACGGAATCGCCGAAGGCAATCAGCAGGACGACGGAGAACGTGCCCCACACCACGCCGGAGAGGGTCAGGGCTGTCCGGAGCGGCTGGCGGATGAGGTCGCGGGCCAGGTTGCGGAAGAAGATAGCGATCATGAAATTACTTGATTTCGCGGGGAGGCCGTTCGACGACCTTATCTCCTTCCTTGACCCCGGACAGGATCTCGATGTTTAGCCCGTCGGAAAGGCCGGTCTGGACCTCGACTTTCTTGGTCTGTTGGCCCCGGCCCTGGGGGATTTCCACGAACCGTTTGCCGTTCTCGAAAATGACCAGCCGCTCGGGGAGGATGAGGACCTGTTTGCGCTCGCGGATGCGGATGCTGGCCGTGGCCGAAAAACCGGCCCTCAAGGTCGTCCCGGCGGCCTGGCTGATGGAGATTTCGATGTCGAACAGGGTGGCGTTCCCTTCCTTCTTGGCCTTGGGATAGATGAGGGTCACCCGTCCGGAGATCTTCGTGTCGGGCAGGGCCCCGATCTGAATTTCGGCCTCCATCCCGGTGATGATCTTGCCCACGTCGATCTCGTCAACGGTGCCCTTGAACCGGAGGCTGGCCATATCGGCCAGGGAACAAAGCTCGGTCCCCGGCTGGTAATTGGTTAGCGGCACCACGGGATCTCCCAGGAATACGCTCTGAGACAGGATGATGCCTGTGGCCGGAGACTTGATGATGGAATTGATCTCCCTGTTGGACATGCTGATCCGCCCCTTCTCCAAAAGCTCCAGCCGTTCCCCGGCGCTTTTACACCTTAGGCTCGCTTCCTGGAAGGAATTCTCGAAGGCGTCCATCTCGGACTTGGAGATCAGGGACTGCTTGAACATCTCCATCTGCCGCTCCCAGTCGGCCTTCAGCTTTTTCATGGTCAATTCCGCCACTTCCATGCTGCGGCGGGCTTCCACGTATTCGAGGGGCGTGGGGTTGGGGGAGATCTTGAAGAGGGGCGCGCCCGCCTTCACCGAGTCGCCCACCTTGAAAAGCACCTCGGAGACAATCCCGGGGATGGTCGATTTCACCACGGTCTCTTTCTCGGGCTCGATCGTCCCCACGGCCAGGGCTTTTTCCTGGATGTCGCCCCGGCTGACGGCCACCAGCTTCAGCGTTTCCTTTTTCTGGCCGCAGGCCATGAAGAAATAGAAGAAAATCAGGATGAAAAGGGCGGCCAAGCCGCGCAGAATCCACTTTTTCATGATAAACCTCAGCTCATTCAAACCTATCCTTATAGACGGGTCCACCGGGGAAAAGGTTCACAAATATCAAATATTTAATTTCGTGTTTAATTTCGTGACACACAACCAATTACCGAAATAATAATTCAGTGAAATGGTTGACTGTCGCCGGATTTTACTCGTAGCGTAAAGAGACGATAGGGTCCACTTTGGCCGCCTTGCGGGCGGGAAAGAGGCCGAAGAAGAGGCCCACCGAGGTGGAGACGAACAGTCCCAAACCCACCGACCAGAGGGTGACCGAGGCCGGAAGCGGGGTGGCGGCCCGAACGAGAAAGGCGATACCAAAGCCCAGCAGGATGCCCAAAACGCCGCCCATTCCCGTCAAAAAAATGGCCTCGATCAGGAACTGCCGCAGGATGTCGCCCGAGCGAGCGCCCAGGGCCTTGCGGATGCCGATCTCCCGGGTCCGCTCCTTGGCCGAGACCAGCATGATGTTCATCACTCCGATCCCGCCCACCAGCAGGCCGATGGAGGAGATGATGATCATGACCAGGTAGGCGGCGCCGGTGATCTGGTTGTAGAGGTCGAGCATGGTGTCCTGGGTGAAGACGGCGAAGTCGTTGGGCTTATTGAAGCCCACGTTCCGGCGCCGGCGCAGGGCGTTGCTGATCTGTTCGATCGTCTCGGGAATGAAGCCGTGCTTGATGGGCACAGCGATGATCTCCAGGTTTTCCAGGTCGTAGGGATAGTACTTCATCAGGGTGGTGATGGGGATGCCCACGAAGTTGTCCCGGCTTTGGCCGAAGACGCTGCCCCGTTTCTGGAGAACGCCCACCACGGTGAATTCCTCGGCCCCGATGCGTATCCGCTTGCCCAGGGGGTTGAGGTGGGGGAAGAGCGTCTCGGCCAGCTCCGTTCCCAGGACGCAGGCCTTGGTGCTGTGGCTGATGTCGGAGGCGCTGAGGAAGCGCCCTTTCTGGGGGAGATAGACGGACAGCACCGCGGGGAACTTCTCGTTCATGCCCAGGACCATGGCATCCTGGGCCTTGATGTTCTGGAACTTGATGGTCAAGGCTTCGAAGGGGCTGACGGCCAGGTCCACGGCCACGGCCCGGACCAGCGGGCATTCTTGCTCCAAGGCCAGGGCGTCTTCAAAGCTCAGGTTCTTCCGCTGTCGTTCCTCTTCGCCGAGGTGGCCCATCCGGATGCCCGGCTGGAATTTGGTGACGATGATCAGGTCCGAGCCGGTGGACTCCAGCTCGGCCAGGAAGCTGCGGTTCAGCCCCTGGATGACGGACACCATGCCGATGACGGTCATGACCCCGATCATGATGCCCAGCAAAGTGAGGAAGGAGCGCAACTTGTGGGACCTAAGGGAATCCAAGGCCATGCCGACGACTTCGCGCAGGATGCCGGTCCGGACTCTCATTGCTCCGACCGAAGGGCATCCACCGGGTCGAGCTTGGCCGCCTTGTTGGCCGGGTAGATGCCGAAGAATAAGCCTAATGAGGCGGACATAAGCACGGCCAGGACGATGGAGGCCGGCTCGAGGCGGGAGGGCAGGGAGGTGGCCGCCGAGACGAGCTTGGCCAGGCCCAGCCCCAGCAGAATGCCGATGACCCCCCCGGTGGCCGACAGCACCGAGGCCTCGATCAAGAATTGGAAGAGGATGTCGCGTCGCCGGGCGCCCACGGCCATGCGGATGCCGATCTCCTTGGTCCGCTCCGTAACCGAGACCAGCATGATGTTCATGACCACGATGCCGCCCACCAGAAGGGCGATGGAGGAGATGGCGATCATGGCGAAATAGATGCCGGCCGTGACCGACTGATAGAGCTGGATGAAGGTTTCCGAGGTCTGGAACGAGAAATCGTCCTCCTGCTTGAAGGCGCGGTGGCGCCGGGAGCGGAGGATGGTGCGGACCTCTTCCTGGGCCTGGGCCATCTGCTCCTGGGAAGAGGTGTGGATGTTGATGGAGACCGACCGCCGGCTGCCGTAAACCTTCTGGAGGGTGGTGATGGGGATGCGGACGAAGTTGTCCTGGCTCATGCCCAGGAGCTTTCCCTTGCGGACGCCGACGCCCACCACCTGGAAGCCGTCGGAGCCGACCCTGATCCAGCGGCCCAGGGGGTCCAGAGTGGGGAACAGCTCGTCCACCACGTCCTGGCCGATGATGCACACCATACGGGAGTGGTCCGCGTCCTCTTTCTGAAATTGCCGGCCGCGGTCCAGCTCCAGGACCGAGCCGATGAGGTGGTCGAGATGGGTCACGCCCCGGATCTCGACGTCCTTCAGGCTGCGGCTGCCGAGTTTGACCGTCCGGCTGGTGCTGACCGAGGCGCCCACCATATCGCAGGTCTGGCACTTCTCCCGGACGAGCTCCATGTCGGACATAGTCAGGTTCTTTCGCTTGAGCTGCTCCAGGAATTCGCGGAAGGACCTGGCCCCGAAGGACACCTTGGACACCCGGAAATCGTTGGCCCCGAAAAAGGCCATTTTGGTGTAGACGTAGTTGTTCAGGCCCTGGATGATGGACACCACGGCGATAATGGTCAGCACGCCGATGATGATGCCCAGCAGGGTGAGGAAGGTGCGGAGGCGGTTGGACCACAGCGAATTGAAGGCCATCCGCATCGATTCGTTCAGGGGCGTTTGGGCCATGGGTTTACTATTCTACAGGGAATATATACGACGAATCAAACGCAGAGTTGCGTCAGTGCCGCGTAGGCAGCATCTCCTTCTCGGTCCAGACTTTCAAAAAGAGGAGGGGTCCTGTCACGGCTCCTCCCCGGCCGTGCTCGCCAGGCTGCGCGCGGGCGGGGAGCCCCTCCGCCGTGCCACCCCTCCCCATGATAGAACGGAATGGAGATGCTGCCTTCGAGATGAGCGCCGGCAGAGTGCTCTTGACATCCCCCGGCGGCCTGAACACAATGGGGGAGAATATATAGGAGAGGAGGGAGGCCTGGCCGACAAAAAAGTTAAGGGCTTGCCCCCGCTCGAAGTGCCCTGTCTTTATTTCCGAGAATCCGGTGAGGAGACGACGTGGCGGACTCTGGCGCGAGCGGCGCAGCGGGCGCAGGAGCTGGACGTCCGCAGCGTGGTGGTGGCCTCGACCTCGGGCCGGACAGGTTTGTTGGCCATTCCGCTTTTTAAAGACCGCAACCTGGTCGTCGTCACCCATTCCGCCGGGTTCAGCCGGCCCGACCATCAGGAGCTCGAGCCCGAAACGCGCAGAGAACTGGAGGCGGCGGGCGCAAAAATCCTGACCTGTCAGCACGCCTTCGGCGGAGTGGGCCGGGCAGTGCGCAAAAAACTGGCCACCTATGAGCTCGAGGAAATCATGGCCTACACGCTCCGGGTCTTCGGACAGGGAGTCAAAGTCGCCATAGAGGTCGCCCTGATGGCCGCCGACGCGGGACTCATCTCCACGGGGGAGCCCTGCCTCAGCATCGGCGGCACGGGCCGGGGCGCGGACGCGGCCCTGCTCCTCAGGCCCTCCAACGCCCAGACGTTCTTCGACCTTCAAGTGATGGAAATTTTGGCCAAGCCCCGCCTGGGGTAATCCCGGCCGGCGCCTGGCCCGGAGCATAGGGACGACAAGGAGATCGCTATGAGAAAACGCGCTTGGATCTTGGCCTCATTCCTGTTCTTCGTCTTAGCGGCTTCCCCGGCCTTCGGCCAAGTGGGGATCTACGCCGGCCTGTTCGGCGGTTTTTCTTCGCAGCATCTCAGCCTGCCCGATGTGGATTTTAACGCCGACGGCGCCTTCCTGTACGGGGCCAAGGTCGGCCTGCACATCTTGATGCTGGGGGTGGAGGCCAGTTGGTTCAGGGCTGTCCACGACATCAGCCTGCACGAGCTGGTTCTTCTCGATTGGGAAGGCCAGACCGTTGACTATAGTTTCTACGGCCTGAACCTCAAGCTCTATCTTTTCCAGGTGCTCATCCGCCCCTACCTCACCGCCGGCTTCGGCTACTACACGGCCGACATCAGCGAGATTGGTGATGACGGCAAGGGCGGCTACAATTTCGGCGGCGGGCTGGAGCTGGCCCTGGGGAAAAAATTGTCCTTGGGGGTAGAAGGCAAGTGGCACCACGTCACGCTGGACGTCAACATTCTGCACCCCAACCTGAGTTTGGGCGACTTCACCCTGACCGGGGGCTTCAACATCCACTTTTGAGCCGGGGACCAATGCCCATCCGATTGAATAAGTTCATTGCCAGGGCCGGGGAGGCCTCCCGACGGGAGGCCGACCGGCTGATTGTCTCGGGCAAAGTCCGGGTCAACGGCGTTCCGGTCACCGACCTGGGACGGACGGTGGATGAATTCAAGGACCGGGTGGAAGTCAACGGGCAAGAAATCGCGCTGCAGAAAGACCTGGTTTATCTTGTCCTGCACAAGCCCGTCGGCTATCTGGTCACTAGGGAAGACCCCCACGGCCGGCCGACGATCTATAATCTCCTGCCCAAGGTCCGCACCGGCCTCTTTCCCGTGGGCCGTCTCGATTTCGACAGCGAAGGACTGTTGCTCCTGACCAATGACGGCGAGTTGGCCTTCCGCCTGACCCATCCCCGCTTCCAGGTGCGGAAGACCTATCTGGTCAAGGTCGAGGGCGAGGTGGACGGCAACAAGGTTTCGCGCCTGGAAAAAGGAGTCCGCCTGGAAGACGGCAAGACCGCGCCGGCCCGCATCCGGATCCTGACCGCCGGTTCCGGCTCCAGCCTGCTGCGGGTGGAGATCCACGAGGGCCGCAAACGGGAGGTGCGCCGGATGTTCGAGGCGGTCGGCCACCGGGTGACGATGCTCAAGCGCATCGCCTTCGCCGGCCTGGAGCTTTCCCCCCTGCCCAGCGGCCGCTGGCGGTTTCTGTCGGCTAAAGAAGTCAAAGCCTTGAAAGATAAAGTGGAGCTGAAGTCCTGAAGGAAGGGGGGCGGTGAAGCAGACGGTCCGATGGCTGGGACCTGTCCCGGCCCTAGTCCTCTTCGCTCTGCTCACGGTGGGGATGACCTGGCCGCTGGTCCTTCACCTCGACGACCATATCCCTTCCGACCTGGGCGACCCGCTCTATACGGTGTGGCTGTTGGGCCGCAACGCCCGGGCCTGGGAGGACGGTTCATCGTTCGGCCAGGCCAATATTTTTTACCCGCACCGCGACACGGTTTACTACGGCGATGTGCTTCCCGTTCAGACCGCCTTGGCCTGGCCGATCGGCCGGTTGTCCGGAAACTTTGTGCTGGCCTACAACCTGCTCTTCCTCCTGTCTTTTTTTCTGTGTGCGGTGGGGATGTACGCCCTGGTGCGCCATCTGGCCCGGTCTTGGACGGCGGCCCTGCTCTCCGGGTTGATCTTCGCTTTTTGCGTCTTCCGCTTTGCCCATAGTGCCCACCTGGAGCTTTTGTTTTTTGCCTGGATTCCCCTCGGCCTTCTTTATCTGCACAGGTTCTTCGACAGCTTGGCTTGGTCCGATCTCCTGGCCGCCGCCCTCTTCTATATGCTCCAGGTCGGGAGCTGCGCTTACTATGGCGAGTTCCTGACTGTTTTTGTGGCGGTCTTTTTCATTTTTTTTATATTCCAGAAGCGGCTTTACCGGGAGCCCCGCTTTTGGCTGCGGGCCGGTATTGTGGCCGCGGTCTGCGCCGGCGTCCTGGCCTGGTATTTTCTGCCCTACATCCGTCTCCACCGGGCCATGCACTTCGTCCGTCCGATGTGGGAGGTCGAGCATTTCTCCGCCCAGCTTCAGAATTTCCTGGCGGTGCCTGAGGGCAACCTTCTATGGGGCCGGCTCCTGGGCAGGCTGGGCAACCCCGAGACCCAAATCTATCCAGGGCTCGTGCCCATTTTCCTGACCCTGGTCTGGTGGTTCACCAGGCCTCGCCCCGCGACAGATCGGCCGGCGGAGAATAAAAAGAGGCGTCTTTTTCGGTTGTGGGATATCCTGAATGTCGTTTGGTTCGCCGTCGTCCTAGCCATCGGCCTGAGCGGCGGATTTCAATTCGTTGTGGCCGGGCTCAAAGTCTCGGCCCGGCACGCGGGCAAGCCTTTAGTGGGGCTTCTTGCTTGCCTGGCTCTCCGCATCATTGTGGACAAAGCAGTGAGGCGGAGATGGAAAGCCTCCTTCGCGGCGGTGATGCCGGCGGAGCGGCTCTATGGCCTATTCCTGGTCCTATCCTGGATTTTATGTCTCGGACCGGTCATAAAAATATTTGGCCGCAAACTCGCCCCGGGTCTTTACGGCCTCCTCTATGATTGGCTGCCGGGATTCAAGACGTTGCGCGTGCCGGCCAGGTTTGCAGTTCTGATGATGTTGGCCTTGGCCGCGCTCAGCGGCTGGGGCCTGGCGCGCCTCGAGGCGCGGCTGAGAGGTCGGGCCTGGCGGGCGGCCTTGACGGCCGGGCTGTGCCTCCTGGTCCTGGCCGAGTCGGCCATGCTCCCTTTGCCCCTGGCCCCGGTCCGGGTCGGCCGGTACATCCCCTCTGTTTATTCGGCGGTGAAAGACATGCCCAGCCGGACCGTCTTGATCGAGCTCCCCATGCCGGCCAGCGATGGCGAAGAGTTCCACGAATCGCTGCCCATGTACTATTCGCTCTTTCATCGGAAAAGAATCGTCAACGGGTACAACGGTTATGCCCCGCCCGGCTACCGCATCGTCCGCGAGGCTATGGAGGATTTTCCATCGGCCGCGACCTTTGACCTGCTGCGCAAGATTGAAGTGGATGCCGTCCTGGTTCACACCCGGGGCTACCGGGATGATCGGGGAAAGCGGGCAGTCTTGGACATGAGCGCCTTCCCGTCCGAGGTCGAGCTGGTGACCCGGACAGCCGAAGGAGACCATCTCTACGGAATTCGGGCCAAGGCCCCGGAGATGGGGGAAGTTCAGCCGGCCCGGCTCGCTGTCCGCGGCGATCCTCGCCGCTGGCGCGCTTTTTCGAACCGGAATCCTCAATTGACCGGATTGGCCTTTGACGGCCGCCAGGCGACGGCCTGGACGACCGGCTATCCGCAGTTCTCCGGAGATTCTTTTGAAGTGGACCTGGCCGGGGAACTGGAAGTGGAACGGCTGGAGATGGACCTTAACGGCGATCCGCTTGATTTCCCGCGGGGCTTCACGGTGGAAGGCTCGAGCGACGGCCGGTCCTGGCGCCGTCTGGCTGAGCGCCGGATGTACTGGCCCGAGATCTCAGCCCGAACCGTGGAAGATTTTTCCAGCTACAAAGTCGTCGTTCCTTTCGAGCGGCAGCGGGTGAGTCGTTTGCGCATCACCCTCACCCGTAACCACCCCAGGCACTGGACGATCCGGGAATTGCGCTGTCTGGGCTGAGCGGCGCCCCATTTATTCCGATTTTTTTTCCTCGGCGAAATCTTTCCAGCTCTGGGCCAGCCGCTGCAGCTCTTTGTCCACCAGGTCGTGGATTGTGCCCGGCTCGAAGCCGCCCTCGGCGCTCTGGGCGCCGGCCGGCAGGCCGGTCAGGATCTCCATGCCCTCGTCGATGCTTTTCACCGGATAAACGTGGAACTTGCCCTTGGCCACCGCCTCCACGACATCCGGACGCAGCATCAGGTTCTGCACGTTCTGGTGGGGGATGATGACGCCCTGGCTGCCGGTCAAGCCTTTGGCCCGGCAGACCTCATAGAATCCCTCGGTCTTTTCGTTGACCCCGCCGATGGGCTGAATTTCGCCCTTCTGGTTGAGCGACCCGGTGACGGCGATGTCCTGGCGAAGGGGCAGGTTGGAGAGGCTCGACAGAATGGCGTAGACTTCGGTGGAGGAGGCGCTGTCGCCGTCCACGCCCCCATAGGATTGTTCAAAGGCGATACTGGCCGACAGCGAAAAGGGCTTGTTCTGCGCGTACTTACTCCGCAGGTAGCCGCCCAGGATGAGGACGCCCTTGTTGTGGGTCCGGCCGCTCAGGTCGGCCTCCCGTTCGATGTTGATGACCCCGGCCCGGCCGACTGAAGTCTTGGCCGTGATGCGGGTGGGCTTGCCGAAGGCGAACTGGCCCATGTCATAGACCGACAGGCCGTTCACCTGGCCGACCACCGCGCCTTGGGTGTCGATCAGGATCGTCCCCTCCTCGATCATCTCTTGGATTTTGTCCTCGATGAGGCTGACCCGCTCGAACCGCTCCTGGATGGCCTTGTCCACCTGTTTCCGGGAAACGGACGTCTTGCGCTCGCGGGCGGCAAAATAGGCCGCTTCCCGGATGACGTCGGCCAGGACGTGGAAGCGGGTGGAGATCTTCTTCTGCCGGCCGGCAATCCGCGTGCCGTACTCGATCAGGGCGGCGATGCCCTCCCGGTCGAAGGGCAGGAGGCCGTCCTCCTGGCCGATCTTGCGGATGAACCGGGCGTAATCGTTGATGGTGCGGTCGGTCTTGAGGACTTCCGAATCGAACTCGGCCTTGATCTTAAAGATTTTTTTGAAGTCCTGGTCCATGAAATAGAGCAGGTCGTAGACGTCAACGTCGCCGATCATGACCACCTTGACGTCGCACTTGATGGGCTCCGGCTTGAGGCTCTTGGGCATGAATAGGAACAGAGAGGAGAAGTTCTGGAGCTCGAAGATCTGGTTGCGCAGGGTTCGTTTCAGGGTGGCCCACACCCCCTGCTCGACGATGGCGTCCAGGGCGTTGATGACCAAGTAGCCGCCGTTGGCCTTCAGGAAAGACCCGGCCTTGATCTTGGTGAAGTCGGTCTGCCAAGCGCCGAAGGCCCGGCCGCCCGTGGATTCGATCGAGCCGAAGAGGTTGATGTAGTTGGGGTTATTTTCCATGACCACCGGCGCGTTTTTGAGCTCGGAATTGTCCACCAGGAGGTTGACCCGGTATTCCAGGAAGGGGTCGACGGACATCTCTTTATCTTTTTCCTCTTTCTTCTGGTTTTTGAACAGCTCGATGTTGCGGGCCAGGTTGTCCTCCACCTCGGTGAGATAATCCTGGACGGCCGGCCAAGGAAATTTTTCGCGGATGTCCTTGACCACTGCCTTGATGATGGGCGTCAGGGACTCCTCGTCCAGGGCCTTGAGGCGGAGCCGGGTTTCCTCCTCGATCTCGCGCAGGCTGCCGAAGATAGCCTCCAGCTTGTCCGACAGCTCCTCATATTTCTCCCTCAGGCGCTCCAGGGAGTCGGGGGGCAGCTTGCCCTCTTTGACCAAGGACTCGATTTTAGCGAAGGGGACGGGCGCGCCGTCGATGACCGGCACCAGGTCAGGCTTGACGAAGAGCCCCATCTGGACCTGGATGACGGAGAAGCCTTCCCGGGCCACCTCGCCCTCGAAGGCCGCCAGCAGCTCCCGCTGTTTCTCCTGCTGGGCTTCGATGATATGGTCCCGGGCTTCAAGATAGTGCTTGCTCTTGAGCAGGTCGGGGATGTGGGTTTTGAGCATGTCCACCAGGTTCTGCAGGCTGGCCTCGAACTTCTTGCCCTGTCCGGCGGAAAGCATAATGAGCCGGGGCTCGTCGGAGTTCTTGAAGTTGTTGACGTACAGGATATCGTCCGGGATTTTGTCCGCTTTCTCCATCCGCTCCAGGAGCTGCTTGATGGTCGTGGTCCGCCCGGTGCCCACCAGGCCGGTGAGGAAGATGTTGTAGCCCAGGCTCTTGATGTCCAACCCGGTCTTCAGGGACCGCAGGGCCCGCTCCTGGCCGATGATCTCATCGCAGGGCTCGAGTTCGGCGGTGCTGGCAAAGGGGATTTTGGCCGGGTCGCAGGTCCAACGCAGCTTATCAGGGGAGAGCTCGGCAAAGGGGGTCTTGGTTTTTGGGGCCATGGGTTGTCTCCTTATGCTACTCATACCATATTCCCTTGCAGCGACTCAACCCCCGTGAGCTGAAAATGGCGTGCAAAATGGCCAGGTATTTGTTAAAATGACGACAATTTTAAAGGAACAGTCATGGGCGGTGCCGTAAGCGTCCGAAAGTTAAACTCTCAGGCGGACTTCCGGATGTTCCTAGCCCTGCTTCAACGCCTCCCTGGGAGGGAAGGTCTACAAGAAATACCGCATTTTCAACAAGCCCATTGCCTGAGCCGTCCTCGGGCAGCGGGGCAAGAAACCATGCGGGAAAGGGGATGAGCGTGGAATTCAAGAATCTCGTGGTAAAGGTCGAGGAGGCCATCGGCTGGATCATCATCAACCGGCCGGACAAACTCAATGCCCTGAATTGGCAGACGATTGAAGAGCTTCAGGCGGCCTTCCAGGCCCAGGCCGGCAATCCCGAGGTCCGGGCCGTGATCCTGACCGGCTCCGGGGAAAAGGCTTTTATGGCCGGGGCCGATATCGGCGAATTGGCGGAGCTCGACGCGGACAAGGGCCAACGCTACGCCCGGATGGGGCAAAACGTGACCGAGCTCATCGAGTCGTTCCCCAAGCCGGTCATCGCCGCCATCAACGGCTTCGCCCTGGGCGGCGGCACGGAATTCGCCATGGCCTGTCATGTCCGGATCGCCTCGTCTAACGCCAAGATGGGACAGCCCGAAGTCAAGCTGGGCCTCATCGCCGGCTACGGCGGAACACAAAGGCTGGCCCGTCTGGTGGGCAAGGGGCGCGCCCTAGAGTTGCTTTTAACCGGCC
>Ga0315284_10002646_pt1 | contig 25534 bp, 15 predicted proteins | sample YL17G09_16_MG_FD_203696 | JGI IMG/M metagenome (GOLD analysis project Ga0315284, IMG submission 203696) | Sediment microbial communities from Yellowstone Lake, YNP, Wyoming, USA - YL17G09_16 | ecosystem: Environmental > Aquatic > Freshwater > Lake > Sediment | place: USA: Wyoming | collected...
ATAGCAAAATTGACGTTATTTAATTTTTTGATCGAAATTCCATAAGATTCTAAGCTAGATCCAACCGCAGCATCGTACTTTTCTTTATCTTCCTCTGATTCTGTTTTCTTTTTTTTACCTTTACCCTTATCTTTTAATTTCAATAAATCTGCTTCTATGTCCGATTTTGTTAAAATATCGTCAGCATTAGGCATTGTATTAATATATTCTTTAATTAAAAGTAGACTTTGAGCTTCACCAGAGAGCTGAAACTCCTTGGACTCTATGTTATCTTCGTTTGTAATACCTAGCTCTTTTATTTTTATTTCGTTAGATTTTAAATTTATACATTCCACATTTTTGAGAGTAAGGTTAATGTCCCATAATCTATCAATGGTACTTGGATTTATTACCTCTAACTTTCCACTAAAATTAATTGCTTTGATATCCGCATCGTGATCTTGCTCTACATTGACTTCCTCCGCTAACTTTACAACTGCTAATTTACCTTCTTTATTTCCGTCTTTTAAAACGAGTTCTCCTTTAATCTCTCTTTTTTCTTCGGTTTTTCTTTTTTCTTCTTTTTCTTCTACTTTTTCTTTCTTACGTGCCAATTTTTTTCACAACTTTATTTTTTTTTAAATTGTTGAAAAATAGTAAAAAAATGTTGATTTAAAAATTTAATTTTTTAATTAAATCAATGTTAAATTAACAATGTCTGTCTATTTATATCTTTACTAAATTTCTTATAAATTAACTTTTTAAGTAAATACAAATTAATTTTAAACCTTTTATCTAATTTAAACTCTCTAATTAGAATATCGCTAAACAAAGAATAAGAACGAATTTAAGTAGATTTTTTGCGTATCTTGAATTCAAACATTAAAATTAAGAATAAAAAAAAAGTTTTTTTTATCTTTTAAATGGATTTTCCTTTTAAATCGTTAGCCGAAGTTCTGATATCTTCAATGAATCTTTTCTCTTCGCCCAAATTTTTTTGAGTTGTAGACTTAGACGCTTTCAATAAATTTTCAACATTAGCAAATTTAGATTTATACGACGCGTTAAAAGCGTTCTTTTTATCTATTATGGTTATTTTTGGCGCTTTCTTTTTGCTTAACTTTCTCCTAAATTTTCTGACTTTTCTAACTGGTTTAGGATATTTTAGAACTCTCTGGTAATACACAATATAAGTTGCTAAACATGCCAATCCTACGGCTCCAATTATGATTAAAATTTGAATTAATAACGATTGTTCAGAAGAAAGAAGTTCGTTATATGTTATATCAAGAATCACATTATCAATCGAAACTGTATATGTATTACCTAACCCAAACTCATCGGCAATATAAACCTGAATCTTAACAGATATTTTCTCGTCGTTCGGGATTAATTCTGTAACATCTAATCCATCTTCTTCGGCTTCCTCAAATTTATTGTTAAATGTACTTAATTTAAAAGTCTCCCCAAATAACTCGTCGTTTATCAAGATTCTCATTTCGGAATTAGGCGATAAAGACAACTTATTATCTATTTTGTAATCAAAATACAACTTTCCGTCGGTTATTTCTATGTTTTCACCTTTAAGTTTTTCCCCGTCGTATTTCCACGATACTGTCGTTTCTCGATTAATTTTCTTAATATAATTGAAACTTAAATCAAACGATTTAATAATTAAATATGTCCATGTATCGTAATCAGTCCCCCAATTATCCTCGCTCCAAATTCTAATGCCTAATGTTGCAGTAAAATGTCGATTGTCTGTACTTAAAACAGACGAAAGGAAGTATTTTAGATATTCGTTGGATACAATAGTCATCTCAGAATCAGAAATGTGATCGATTAAAGGAATACTATCTTGTCCTAAATTCGTAGTTTGATTATACGCAACCTCGTACACTTTATTTTTTTCTAAATCCGATAATAAAACGTAAAATTTAGCGTAGTCTTTTGTTGCATACTGTTGAGGAACATCGTTTCCTGCCTCTATTCCACCCGCGTTTCCGTTTCCAACGGCCTTAACTGAGGCATTAAAAACAGCTCTTAAGGATACTGAAGTAATTATATAATCTGACATATCCAAAGGCATTGTAATATTTTTGTCCCAATGAACGCTTGGAGATTGATCTGCTAATTCATTCCACCAATTATGAGACGCAAAACATCCTGACGAATTTATTTTAGCTACATCAGGATAACTTGGAAAATCACGATTTATCACTTTTTTCCAACCCATTGAAGAATCGGAAGCGTTAGGTTTTCCAGAAGCTGCAATAAACGAATAAGTATTTCCCAATATAGCGTAATTCGCTGCCCCATCCTTAATATTAGCGCTTACATCTGTAGAATCCCCTATTACCTCAGAATTCCATCCATCGTCGTTATCAAATTCAGAATTTTTAACCCATTGTTCTGAATGAGGTATTTGGATCCATTGGTCATTATCAGAATTTTGAGATAAGAATAAATAAGAATTCTTATGTGTAGTAGATGTAGAAATAGCTGGAGTTTTAGAACAGAAAATTATTACACTTAAAAATAAAAGTAAAAGTATTACAATTACAATAAGTGCGTTTTTGTTTTTGAAAGATTCCTTTAATTTATCGATTGATTTGTTTTTAGACTTAATTCTGATGTACCCTTTACCATATAGCTTTTCTGCCACAATTTCGGGAGATTTTTTTCTTGTTCTTAATAAATCGCTTGTTTTTATTGTTTTTTTATTAAATTGATCAGTAAGCGCTTCGTTTTGTCCTATTATTGATACATTTGGTGGATTTTTATGTTTTAATGTTTTTTTAAATTTTCGGACTTTTCGAACGGGTTTTGGATATTTTAACACTTTTTGATAATAAATAAAATAACTAACAAGTAAAACCGCAGCAACTATAACACCGATCAATAAAATTTCATATAGCAACGATTGTTCAGCAGGTAAGAATAAATCGTAGGTTATTTTTAATTCGACATTGTCAATTGAAACGAAAATATCATTTTCTAAATTAAATTCGTCCGCTAAAATAAGTTGTATTACAATAACGATATCTTCGTCTGTAGGGATTAAACTCGTAAGATCGAAATCTTCGTCTTTTGCCTCTTTAAAAGTCCCTTCAGCATCAATTAATTTAACAGACTCTTTATGTTCTTGATCGTTTACGAGAATTCTTATTTCGGAATTTGGAGATATTACTTTCCAATTTACGTTTGTTTTGAAATCAAAATTCATGTCTGCTCCTGTTATTTTAATATTTCCCTTTTTAGTAGTTAATTCGTCTTTTCTATCGTATTTAAAATAAACTGAAGTAAATTGATCTATTTTTTTCACATAATTCAAAGTAATATTAAACGATTTAATGCGAAGAGCGTCCCAAATATCGTTATCTTGAAGCCAATTGTCCTCGCTCCAAATTCTCATTCCAAGAATTATCGTAAAATTATGATGATCGTAATTTAAAACAGAACTTAGGTAAAATTTTAAGCTCTCTTCTGGTATCGGGATCATTAAAGTATCATATAGATAATCACGATGATTACCATAAGGAGCACTATCTCTTCCTAAATTTATTGTCTGATAATGTGCTACTTCGTAAACCTCCTTTTTATTTAAATCAGATATTTGAACATAAAATCTAATGTAATCAAAGGTTGCATTTTGAGTATTTGGGCCTTCTGTAGCATCCTTATACGCTTCTATTCCACCACCAAGACGTATTTCATCAGAATGAACTGTTGCATTCACTTTAGCCCATATTTGACCGGAAATTATGCTATAATCGGACATATCTTCGGTAAGCGATACATTATGCTCCCAATGAACGCTAACCATTTGATCTGACTCTTCATTAACCCGTTCATGATGAACCCAACAACCAGCTTTGAAATCGTGATCATCAGGTAATGTCGGAAAAGCAGTATTTATCGTTTCTGTCCAATCTGCACCTGTAAGAGGTTTGGAAGGCAGTATAAAAGACTTATTATCTCCTAAAACATCATAATTAGCTTGTCCACCGCTTATAGACGCGTCAACATCGCTTATATCCGAACCAGCTTTAACGATAGACCAATCTTTACCTATATTAAATTCTGAATCGTCAATCCAGTCTTTTTCATGAGATTCCTTAATCCATTGATCTACAAAAGAACTTTCTAATAGTGTTTGAGATTTTGTGTTATTGGTTGATATCGAAGTTTTATTGTTATAACTGAAAAATAAGACAAATATATTTAAAAACATTAAACAAATCAAAATAGTAAGAAAAATCCATTTTCGATTTGACTTTTTAATTTTCTCAGAAAACATAATTAATAATTTTTTGTATTAGATTTCTTGAAAACATCTTATATCTATAAATTTACGTTATAATTTAATATTTTTCAAAAATAAAACGAACTTCAATATAGAGAATCATAAATAGAAAGAATTTTTAATTAAATGGTTCTCTTTTAGAGAAATTAAAAAAAAAGAATTAGCAACCAAAGAAAGTTGGTTATATGATAAAAATTTACTTTAATTAATTATTATTTTAAGTTTGTATTTCTAAAGGTCTTTTCTTGACGTGTTCTTAATCGATTCTTTTAAATATTTTCCCTATATAATCTTCTAAATAAATTTCTAAATAAATTTTTGCCGACATTTTTGATCTGCCCATAATTTTCGAAAAAAGTAGAAATATTCCTATAAATTGAATTTGTTAAAGGAATACACGAGAATCCCTTTTTCAATTACCTGAATTTGGACGTATAAAGGCAACTCGGCGAACAATCGAGTATCGTATTTATTTTTATTTAAATTTACATTCTTTAAAACGAACGATAATAGCTGATTCACATCTTCTTCTGGTGCAACCACACATACATCAACATCGCTTCGGTTTGTGATATTGCCTTGTGCGTAAGATTGTAAAGAAGTATCAGACACTTGTTAACCACTTATCGATCGCCTCTTTGAATTTTTCGATACTTTTTACGAGATCTAATTTTCGATTATAAACGATTTTATTATTTAAACCGTTATAATCGTGAACAATTCTGTTTCTTAAAGCATTAGCTTCTTTTAATTGTTCAGCTAAACTTGATACTTTTATTAAATTATAAAATAAAAAAGTAAAATTCTTAAGATTATGGAAAAAAAAATTAACGAAAACTTGTGCTCCTTATCAATTATTATTAAACATTACAATTAATAATGTATTAAGGATAAAAAATAATGAATATAAAATAATTTAGTTATAAAAAAAAGTTTTTATTTTGTTGGTTTTTCTATAGATTTTTTAATTATCTTATCGGCGGGTGGGATTTTTTCAATTGGTTTTGCTTTCATAAGACTTGACATACTTGGCGAACTATTTTTAAAGAGCTCGTTAATCGCTTTATCACGATTTGTTATTTCAGTTTTTGGTGTTTTCGATCTTTTAAGCGTTCTTCGATATTTTCGAATTTTTCTTACAGGTTTTGGATATTTTAACACGTAATAATACGCAACAAAATAACTTCCTAATCCTACTCCTGCTACTACTGCAACAATAAATGCAATCATGTAAAGCAAAGATTCTCCTTCTTCTCTCACAACATTTAAAGTAATTTCGTATTCTTGGAAATCGTAAAGACCGCCTGATTTATAAACAGTAATGGTTATTTTATGGGTTCCTTCAGGTACATTTTCTAAATTAAATTCGTAAACACCATCTTCAACTTCGTCTAATTCACCATCACCATATTTCCAATCGTATGTTACTTCGCAATCCGATACTTTTCCGCCAAAATCCAAATTTCGTACTTCTATCTTAAAATTAACTTTTTCGCCTGGTTTGATTGTTATTGTATCTTCCTCGTCTTCGGTTATAATCAAAGTGTTAATTTGTCTTACTTGAATTCTTAAATTTTCTGTTTTCGTCTGGTAATTAACTCTTTCAGCAATGATATAAGGAATCGTTATTCCGATTCCAAAACCAATTGTATTAATTGTTGTTGAATATTTATGTGTTACAGGATCTTCCACTAATAGATAAATCGTAGATTCATATACTACTTTAACATCAGCACCAACGACAGAATTATATTTGTCAAAGTAATTTACCATAATAGTTATAGATTTACCAATGGCTAAAGGCGCTGTGCTCGGATCGTCCGTGACATTTACACCATCGAAAAATATGTGTAAATTAGTCTGTCTTTCAACTACTTCAACAACAAATGTAACCGATTGAGGTTGATAATTTTCTTTATAAGCGTATATCGTTAAAAAATTGATTCCTTGTTGGGTTAAATTTAATCCTAATAGCGTTATGGTGTAGAGATTGCCAATTCTAGTCAAATTACCGTAAAATCCTCCTAATATAGTTACATTTGCTTTAAGTATATACGAATGATCAACGGAATCGGTAAAATTAGCAGTTATATTTATTTTATCCTCAAGTTCTATCAAAAGTTTCGTAGGCGGCGTAGTTCCATTTACTAATACTTTCATATTTGTAGCTCGCTCTCTTACAAATACAGAAAAATCTGCAGATGCTTTTGTATAATTATCTTTTTCCCCCGTAATTTGTAAAAAACTTATTCCTTTTTCTAAATTATCAGATAAGTATGTTATATTAAATTGATTCGAAAATATAGGATGAATTGTTAGGTTATGAGGTACACCAACACCAGCTTCAATTAATTGCAATGTTGCTCCAGTTGTAATATAAGCGTCTGTTTTGGAATCGCGATAAAAAGCTGTAATGTTTAAATATTCTTTAATCGAGCAGTTATAATACGTAAAACTTTCGATATTTGTATTGTTTACATATACTTCTAAATAAGTGTCTCTTTTAACAATATCTAGTGTAAACGAGATTTCTTGCGTTTGGTAAAGAGGTTTTATAGCTGTTATCTTGAAGTAATTTTCCCCATAAGCTAATAAATTAGTACCTATCGTGATATTATATTGTTTTCGAGGTATATCCTTGGTTAACGCTTTTGGAGTACCGTATCCCGTAAGGTTTACTGAATCAGTATCTAAAAATGCTCCATTGCTAGTATTATAATATTTTACCGTTATGTTAACCGTTTCACCTTTAGATATTTTTAGATATTTCGATTGCGTTTTGTCTTCTTTATTTAAAAAGAGTTGCAACGATGAAGGTATCTCTGATGTTCTTACTGAATATGAAATCATAAGAGAAACATTATCGATCGAAATTTTGTATCCTTTGTTCAAATTGAAATTTTCTGCTAAATATACTTGTATAGAAAGCGATATATTTACATTCTTTTTGATTAAAGAAGTAACGTCGAAACCACTTGTTTTAGCGTCTTTCCATGATGTGGTTGCTGAAGATAATTTAACTGTTTCAGAATGTTGCGTTCCATTGATTATCGTCCTTAATTCTGAATTTGGAGTAATCGAACTTGATAATGTCTCGTTTATTTTATATTTAAATTTAAGATTTGCGCTTGTAACTTGAGTTTCTTCACCGCCAACTAACTTATTTCCAACTTGATTCCACGATAAAGATGTAAGTAAATTTATTTTTTTCTGATATGTAAATGTTAAATTACAAGTTCTAATTAATAATTCGCTCCATCGATCCTCATCAACACCCCCAACATTATCTTCACAATAAATATCCATGCCTAAGTACATTATAAATTGAAGTGGATTACTTGAAAAAATTGATGTCAAATAATTAATTAGAATATCTTGAGGAACTACAACCATCTGAGTATCTGGATAAGTAGGTTTTGATGGACTATCCCTTCCTAGATCTTTACTTTGATTATATGCGAGTTGATATTGATTTACACTATTAATATCAGCTATTAAAACATAAAATCTAACCCAATCTCCTTGAGCTTTATACTCAACAGTATCGTAGATGGTGTCAATCCCGTTATGTTGAGGCGTTGTAACAACTGTTGCATTAAATGTTGCTTGAATTGATGCGGAGGTAATAATATAATCAGACATGTTAACCGGCATAGTAATTGTTCTTGTCCATCGAATGCTAGGAAAATTTCGAGTTTGATTAACATTTTCGTCCCATGTATGTGAGACTCGAGCACCTCTAGTATTTTGGATTGTATATGAATCCGGCCTTACAGGAAGAGAAGGATTGGTTACTGCTGTCCACTGAGAACTTTGAGGTATTCCCTTAATATCGGAACAAGTATATGTTGCACCTAAAAGCGTATAATTTGCTGCACCATTACCATACGAAGCTTTAACATCTGTTTTATCTCCACTTGTTGTATTGTACCAAGGAGCTACTCCGCCAGTGAAGTCTCCGTTTTTTAACCATTCTTTTGTTGTATAATTATAATAGTAGGTTTCCTGGTTTTTCAAATCTTCAACATTAGAATTAGCGTCTTGATTGATAGTGGTTTTTGTACTAATGGTTTTGTTATCTACTGGATTATTTATAAACAAAGTGCTAACTATTAAAATTCCAAATAATAATCCTAAAATTACGCATCGTTTGCTTAGAATTTGATTTATTTTTTTATGCATATTTTTTTCTCTTTATAGATTTATATTTTTTTTAAATCAAAATTCAAAATTTTTAAAAACATTTAAATTTAAAAAAATTACTTATACTTTATTAATTAAATCAAGAATTTAATAATAATTCTTATCTTGATTTTCTTCAATTAATAAAAAATCTACTTGTTTTGAGCTTTTGCAATTTAAAACATTTCGATAAACTCCTGAAGTAAAAAATCATAATGGAATTGCAATTTGAGAAGAATATTTTGTATCTTTAATCCAAAGTGTTCAAAAAAAAGTTTCAGTTTAATGGAATCTTTTAATTAAATAATGAATAAACTAATAAACTATTTTATTATCTTCTTTGTTAATTTCTTTTTTAATGGCATTTTTAAAATATTTCTTGGTTCTAATTTTTCTTGAACAATTTTTTCCTTTTTCAAATATACCGATTTATTTAAATAATCCTTATATGTACTGCTAAAAGCTTTTTCTCTATTTGCTATTTCAGATTTGGGCGTCTTGGCTCTTTTTAAAGTTCTGCGATATTTTCGGACTTTTCTAACTGGTTTTGGATATTTTAACACGTAATAGTACGCAACGAAATACCCTGCTAAACCCGATATCACAGCAACCGCAACAATGAATAATATTAAAAATAATAGTGCTTGTTGTTCTTCTCTTTTTACTATTAAAGTTATTTTGTAGTCTTCAAATTCGTAGAGACCACCTTCTTTAAATACAGTTATTGTTATTTCGTAAGTTCCGTCCGGTACATTTGCGAGAGTTGCCTCGTAAATGCCATCGTCGGTTTCCTCAAGATCTCCGTCTTGTAATTCCCAGTTATACGAGACTTCAGCATCTTTAACTTTTCCTCCAAAATCTAAATCGTTTAGTTCAATTTTCATGTTGAAATCTTCGCCGGGATCGATTTCAAATTTACTGTCTCCAGAAGTCGTCGTTACTTCTGTTGCGATTTTTCTAACGATAATTTTAACATTTTTTGTAATCGGTTCGTAATTAGTTTTAGTTGCGTCAAGAGCTAAAGTTTTGGTTCCAAAATATAATTGAATAGTATTGATTGTTGCTAAAAATTCTTTTAAAATCTTATTTTCAGATAGACCAACATTAATACCTTGGCCCGATAAGCTAACAGAAGCATTTTCGACGTGATTTCCTGATATATCAAAATATTTCACTTTAATCTTTATTTGAGATGTAATTGGTACAGTAATGGTTGGATCAATGGTTTTATTTACATTATTTAAATATATTTGATATGTCGTTTTTCTTTGAGATATGTCAACATTAAAACTAGTTGTTCTAGAATCGTATTGACTTTTATTCGCTAATATCGTTAAAGTATCAATACCTTGTCCTAATTCTGTCGCGTTTATAACAATGTAATACTGCCCTAGACTTGGTTGCTCGGTTAATCTTCCGTGCTCTACAAGCGTTACATTAGCGCTAGGCAGATGGTTTCCAGAAATATCTTGATATTTAATCGTTATATTAATTTGCTGAAATAGTTCAGCAAAATAAAAACTATTTTCTGTAAAAAGCGTTTTGTTTACATATAATTTAATCGAGGACGCTAATTCGCTTACAAAAACTCTTATTGCAGTAGATTGTAATTCGTATTTAGTTTTTCTAATGTTAAATAGAAGCGTATGTATTATATTAGAATCGTATGTAGCAGGATTGCAAGTTAGATTATAACGACCTGTAGATATTCTTTTAATAGTATAATTATTCCAGTTGGTCGAAATGTCTGTAGTATTAATACCTCTATTTGGAGAATTAAATTCGGTATAATTAAACAACACCGTGAAATTTTGATTTGAGGGTGTATTTAAGTAATTTGTACTCACAGTTAATATCGTTTGCTTAATAACATCAATTGTAATGTTTATTGCTTTATTTTTATAAAGCGAGGCGTTAGCGAAAATTCTAAGCGTATTATTACCTGCTTGCGCTTTTTTAGTGTCAAACTCGTAAAGATAAGTACCTAAACCAGATTTACTGAAGTAACCCACGATACTTGTTATATTCCTTGCGTATACTATGGCGTTATTTATTAGCGAATTATCTTCTTTATCTTTAAATAAAACTTTTATATTTAAAAATCCATTATCAATTACATTTTCAATATAATACTTTCCATCTTCTGGTTGGAGCACTGAATCGTGAATAACTGTGAACTTTTTATAAATTACACCCGTTTCGTTGATTCCTCTTAAAGAAAACGAATTATTCCAAGTTATTATAGCTTCGTATTCTCCTACTTGATAATTTGGAGGATTTGGAGGGAGTCTAAAGAAATTAAATTTAAAATAACCAGTAGAATTGATGTTAGCACTTTGATTTACACTAATCCAAATATTTCCATCCGGAAATCTAATAAAGAGATGTGCTTTCGTTAAAGTAATGTGGTTTGAAATTACGCTTGACGCTGAAATCTTTCCCGTTATATTAATGTAATCTCCGCAGTAAAACGAAGTGGCAGCGTTCCAGTTATTACCGCTTGGAACAGTTGTACTATTTTTATAGATGTTTAATTGTTGACAATAATTTGGAGAGGTAGTTTGAATTTTCCAAAATCCGTCTGGATTGCTTGGTTTTGTTATAGTTGAAGTCGGGATGAGAATCGCACCGGATAATTGAGTACAACTACTTAAAGCGTTGCTACCCATTTTAATACTCGAAACCCAAGAAACGGTATGATCAGTTGGAAATTCTATTCTCATTCTTGTAACTTCGTAATTAGTAGGAGTATTAACAAATCCATAGGCTTCCCATCGCACAAGACTTTTATTTCCAACCGAAAAATATGATCCAAGAGAATCGGTATCTGGTTCGTAAAAGGTTTTTTGATTGTCTTTTTTTACATAATATTTTAAATCAGCAACAAAATCTATTTCATATCCTCCATAAGTACCAGTTCCTTGACTGCTGAATTTAACACTTATATCCTTACCAAATGGAAGATTCCAGTTGCCAGTAATATTAGCAATACCTTTACCATATCCCTTATTATACACAATACTATTATTCATTTTTAAATTAACATCTTGAGGTTGAACTTGAGCTTTGAGATATAATTCAACATTATCAATAAGTACTTGTTGGTAATCGATATCTGGTCCATCTTCCCAACCATAACTTACATCTCCTCCTGCACCCGTCGTATGATCCCATATAATTTCAATCTTTGTATCTCTATTGTATAAAGGATTTGTGAATACAGTACTCAGAGATTTTAACCAAATATCTTTAGGCGCTGAATAATTTTGCCACGAATTCATTCCATTATCTCGTAAAGTATAACTATCAATAGTATAAATGTGTTGATCGTTAATTTCAATTTTTATTGCCCAATTATTTAGAATTGACAAATGTAAAGGGTTAACTTGAATTTTAAAACGTCCATCTATAACATTTCCTCGTGGTATGTTGCTAACAGTTCTCTGCCATCGACAATAATCATTAGGATGATAAAGATATCTCCCAGCTGTAGTAGCAGGAACTCCAGTCATTCGTAATTCTAAGCAATCGTGCCCTTTAGTATCTATAGGGATAGTAGTAGCGTTAAATATGTAATTTCCTGACATGTTATTAGTACTTCCCTCATTGTATCTATCAAACCACCAACCATTTACTCTTGTTTTATCATCGTCATCTTCATTATTAGAATAGACTCCATCATCAAAACCATAATTAAAGGTGCCATTGAACCATTGTCTTTCATCGTATAACTCTCTAATACTAGCATTTAATTGATATCCTGTCCAACCTGTCGCATGATTTACTTCAAACGGTAAAATGTCATTATTTTTTAAATTTGATGCTATTTTTGTTTCGGTTGTATTTGCATAAAAGGTAACATTCCAAGGCGTTCCAACTCCAGTAAAATTATTTTTTAAGTCTAATCCTTCCTGAACATTATTTGTATTAAAATTGTTATTATCGTTATTTTTATTAGTGGATTCAATTTGTTGGTAATTATCTGTTTATTATACCTCTTGTAGAAATATCGCATTTTGCTTTTACATTCGTCGAATATTCTCCTGCTGCGTAGACATTTGTTATATTAAAGTCTTTTGGAAACTTAATAGTCATATTTTTTTCGGAATATCCCGTGGGGACTTGAATATATACGTACCACATCCAATTTACACTACTTTTATTTTCCACTGAAAATTTCGTTCCTACTGTTGGGGGATCAATTTTGTAAAGCGTTTCAAAAGCATTTTTAGTAATATAGAAATTATTATCTAATTTTAATGAAATATTAAAATTTCCCAGATCCCACTTATCTGTACATGAATAATTAATATAAGCTTTGGAATTGATACTTTGCCATTTATTATTAGAAGCATCAAAACTTTTTTGACCTTCTCCCCACCCAATCGTTATAACATTAGTAGAGTTTAGTTTAAGGCCTATTTGGTCAGGTTTCACCTCTGCTTTTGGGATAATTTCAACGTTATCAATATATACAATTTGATATCTCTCATAAGCAAATCCCGACATATTGCCTCCTAAGGATTCCAGCCTAATTTCAAGATTTACAGCGGAATCTTCTAAATATTGGTCTTTAAACGCGTTTACTGTCCCATTTTGCCACTCTCTTTGTGGAACTGTTATAGTACCCCATCGATCTTGAGCTCCAATTTTTAGTTTCAAATCGTAAGTACCTATTGAATAAATCTTAATTCCATTCAATAAGAATTTAAGAACCCAGTTATTTGAGTCCCTTAAGTATTTTGGATTCGCATCAAATTTCAACGTACAATCAACTAAGCCCCCTCTTTCAATATTAAACGATGTATTCCACCAACACATATCTCCCGTATCGTAACTACTCCAATCATAATCATCATAAGGATGAGGAAACCACGGAAATTTTTGAACAGAAGCATTAATTCTCAATTCCAAACAATCATGACCACCACTGTCCGCATCAGTACTATTTAAATAGTTTCCGCTCATCCAATTATTAAACTGCCCAACATCGGATTCATGGAAAGACCAATTTTGAAATTTGTTATTATTAATCAATGGATGAGTTGCACTATCGTCTTGATTTGGACCATTATTTCGATTATCATTTCCAAAAGCAAATGTTCCATTATTCCAATTTCTCGTATCGTACAAATTTTTAATATAAGAATTTAAATAATATCCTTCCCATCCGTTTTCAAGGTCTAATTCAACTAAATCGTAAGAACCTTCGCTAAATATTGATTCCAAATCATAAAAAGTTCGATTTGCCCATTGAGTAACATTAAAAGGAACTCCTTTGCCACTATATAAGTTATCAGAGGATAATTCTTGAATGTTTAACTGTTCGTCGTTTTGAACTTCCTTTAAAATAACATTTTCCGAATGATTATCGTTATTAGTTTGATTATTGTTAGAATAATAAAGATTGAAAATCTGAAAATTAAATAATAAAGCAAATAGAATTACAGATAAAACTAAAATTGTTTTGCTGTTCTTATTTAAAATTTTCATAATTAATTTCAAATATTATTTAACTAATACGCGTTAGTTTAAAAAATAATTGTTTTGCTGTTCTTATTTAAAATTTTCATAATTAATTTCAAATATTATTTAACTAATACGCGTTAGTTTAAAAAATAATTTTTTTTCAAAATATAATATTTAATAAACAATTCAACAATAAAATATTTTAGATTTAAATACTTAATTTAATTCTAATAATAAAAAATAAATAAAAAATAGATAAACATGATTCAAGGAATCCTAACATTTCAATTTGTTTTAAATCAAACTCAAACTGGCGAAATCTCGCCTGAATTTCGTCCCATTCAGTTAGTTTTTAAAGAAGAAGAAACGAAATGGACTAAAGATAATTATAAAGAATTGATTGGTGAAAACGACATATTTGCTACGTTTTATCAGCATACGACTGGTTTATATAGTGTGACTAAAGAATTAAGTAATTTCTACGCTGGTCGTCTCAAAGAATCGCCTTATCAAGTTTTTTCGTATTTTAGGCAAGAAAAAGACGGTAGTCAATTCATAACGATTTCTATTTTCGAATTAGACGACGAGATTGAACTGTTTGAAGATTTAATAAAAGATTTAGCTACTCGCTTGGATGTAATTTTTCAAACGCTTATTAGAGCTCAAAGTTCGAAGCAAATTTCTCTTATTTCTAACGTTAATATCAGATTAGCAAACGAATTAAAATTTACGCTTTTTCAAATTGAAAGGCTATCGAGATTAGATAAACTCCAAAAAGTTGCGCTAATTTATAATAGCGAAGAACGATTAAAAATTCTCGATATTCTTCGAGAAAAACCAATTTTAAAAGAAGAACTAAAAGAATTGATCGAAAAAATAAAACCAACGATTAATATTGACATCTCGCTAAGACCCTTTTTAGAATTGAATCTAGTCCGTCGCGATTGGAGTAAAGGAGAAAAAGATAAAAAAACGGGAATTATAAGAAACCAAGGAGAATATTTGTTCTTAGTGAAAGATTTAGTTTTAGCTCGTATTCCAAGCGAATTTCTTTTAAATCACTTAAAAGAATCAAAAGAAGAGTTGTTCGAAAAATATAGAGCAAAAGCTGTCGAATTCTTTTCAAATTACGATCCATTAAAGGAAACTCCGGAAGAAAAAAGAAAGATAGCTTCATTACTATTAAATCCCGATGTTTACGATTTTTTTGCTTTACTACGCTCTAATTATTACCCAATTGATAAAATTCCTAAGGTATTTTCCGATTTCGCAGTTACTGAAATATTATTGGACAATCTAAAAAAGCTCAATGTTATAACTGAAATAGCTGATAGCGAAGATAGAAAATGGATTATATTATTAACCGAAATTCAACCTTTAATAATATTTCCGGAATATTCCTTACCTCTAATAAGGAGCGCTCATAAAACCTTAGACTTAGAAAAGCAATTTTCCTACGAAATAGCGAGAAAAGCTTACGATCTTTTAGAAATATCTTACCCTGAAAAAATTGAATTTTAAATGGTAATAAATAAATTTTATTTTTTAAATTTTTTAATGATAATACAATAATTTAACGATCAATTTATTCTAAAATAAAAAGAGATGAGAATTTAAAGTGTATTTATTCAAGGAACAAGAAGTTGTAGAAATTCCTATCAACTGTAAAATTTGTCTTAAAAATGTTAAATTTACGGTTACATCCGACGAATACAAAAAAACTAGAATATTCCCCATTAAAAAAGAGGATATTCACGGGACACCTAGGCATAGATTAACTGTTTTTATTAACAAACATTTAGACATTGAAAATTTTGAATTAGAAGATAAGTTAGATCAAGAAGAAGAAACAACGACCGTAGATCAAGAAATTACAAGGCAAGTTCTTAAAAATCTTGATTTATCTGAAAACGAGGTAGAATTATATTTAAAAATTACGGGTCGCGATGCCGTTTCTTTAGGAGAATTAGCACTAATTGCTAACAAATCCAAAGAAGAAACCAGCGCTATTGCAGCTCGTTTCGTTCAAAAAGGTTTGTTTAAAGAGATTGTTGGAGCAACGCCACATTTTACGGCTTTACCTCCTTACGCAGCGTTAGTGTCTCAATTAAGAACATTTCACACGTACATTAACGATCTTAGAAAAAGTGCTCCCGTTGAATTAAACGAATCTTTTGCTAAGCTTGAATCCTCTGCGGAAGGGATTAAGAATTTAAAAGAATACACCGATTTTATATTGGATTTAAAGGAAAGTACTTTGTCCAATATAATGGAACAAAAGAAACAATTTGACAAAACCTCAGGAGTAATTGATGAAATTGGTGGGCTAAGCGATTTTATAATGAATCTCGAATCTGAAGCAAAAAATATCATGGATTCACAAATTGACGAATTAACAAAGCAATTTAATAACATTAGCGAAAAAATATCTCAAGGGATGGATCGTCAAATTGATGAGCTTTCAAAACAATTTGACAACATAAACGCTCAAATTACTGGACTCGTGAGAAAGCAAATTGACGAATTTATGAAAAACTTTGAAATTATGAAGCAAAGAGTATCTAGCAATCTCGCAAAACTACGATTAGGAGTGCTTCAACAAGCAGTAGATCAAGTAATTGAAATGAGTTTTTCAGAATGGTTAAATATTATAAACCAAAGTCTTCGCAATCAATTAGGAGACATTGAAAAAATATCAAAAGATGGGTTAGTTAAAACTAAAATTAGTCTTAGCAGGCAATTAAACGAAATTCAAAAAGCTCAAAACGATGGAATAAAAAACACAACGGACAAATTTAACGAAATGTTAATATCTAAACTGAAAGATACTATAACTTCGACTGTAGATAATATAAAAGGAATCACTGCGTCTACAGCGAAATCGGGAGACGAAATTAAAAAACTTTTTGGAGATATAAGCAAGAACTTCAGTAAAGCCGTATCAATGGCAGAAGAAAAGCTTGGTGGAATGTCAGAAAGCGTTTTTAGTTCTTTTGATGGGTTGAGAAACACTTTCTCTTCGACAATTATTGACGCGTTAAACGACATATTAAATAACATTTTGAAACGATTAGAATTAAGCGAGAACGCAATCAAACAATTCTGGGATCAAGCTATAGCAGGTGGTATAGGTGGCGCAGCAGCAGCTTTAACAATGCAAGACATATGGTTCATCAGGTCTATAGAAGGTGCTAAAGCTCACGTAAACGACCAAACTTCTCAAGCAAAAATGAGAGTATTAATCGTTGCTCCTCAAATAACTGATGTTAATTTGAGTTCGATTAAAGCCTGTAAAGTTCACGTAAATATTAGAATCGCAACAAGCGTAGATCTATCAAATCCAGAACACGTAGCGATAATAGAAGAATTAACTAAAATGCAAAATGTTACGGTTAGAAATCGCAAATTGCAGAACTTATGGGGTATTAATAGAGATTACGAAGAAGTTATATTATGCGTTCTATCAAAAACAGAAGTTAAAGGACAAACCAAAACAGAAATCGCAGGAATAGGTAGTATAATTCAAGAACACATTAAGATATTTGTCCCAATTTTAGAAGACGCGTGGATGGGTTCTCAAAAAGAATTAGTGGTAGGAAAAATTTCTCAATCAATTCAACCAGAAATGAAAAAAGCTCCGGACTTAATACAACCAACTCAAATACTCCAAAATGCTAAACCAGTTATATCTAAATCAACTCAACCAGTATCAACAACAAAGTCAATACAACAAAAACCTGAAGTAAAAATTCCAGATGCCGTTATTCCTTCGCGTTCGGAATCTTCGGATGTATCAGGAGATTTATCAAAAAGATTTGATTCCTTATTTAACTCGTTAAATAAAATGACTGGAACTCAAATTGCTTCTAAGTTTCAAGAAATTAAAGATATTATTGAAAGCAAAAGAGGATATTCTGGTGTAGTATCGCCAATTAACTTGGCAATTTCTGAATTGAAGCTTGATTCTAAAGTATTAAATAATAGTGCTATCGAACAACTTAGGAATAAAATGAATTTCTGGAGAAAAAAATTAAACGTTTAGTTGAAACTTATCTCTTTTTTAATACTATTTATTTTTAGATTTTTAATTTAATTATGTTATGAATCAAAAACTTATTACGATTCATTCTGGAAAGGTAAACGACTACATTCACTTAGTTGACCTCTACGAATTCGGAATGCCGCGAGTGTTAGCGTGTTTCGTAGCCAAATTCGACGATTGCACCTGCATATTGGATTGCGGATCCAGCATAGAGATTAAAAAGATAATCCGTTATTTAAGAAATAACAACATTCCATTATCCTCAGTTAAATATCTCATTACCACTCATCATCACTTCGACCACGCTGGTGGGATGTGGAAACTTTACAATAAAATAAAAAAATATAATCCTAAAGTTAAAATTCTCACAAATAGAATGACAAAGGAATTGCTCAACGATTACGAATATCACTTAAATAGAGCTAAACGCACTTATAAAGAATTCGCAGGAGAAATGAGATCTATAGAAGAAAACGCGTTTGAATTATTCGAACCAAGTGCTAAATTCAGCTACGATCTCAATTCGTTGGAATTTTTAAAAAAATTTACTATAAATGGAGAAGAAGTGAAGCTTTGCGTATTAAAAACGCCAGGACATACACCCGATCACCAATGCTCTTTATTTGTTAGAAACGGCGAAAACGAGTTCCTATACGCGGGAGAAGCCGCGGGAACTATTTACCATTCAACTAAATTGATTACGATGCCAACATCAATGCCGATTTATTTTAATTACAAGGATTTCATAGCTTCTCTCACGAACTTGAAAAAATTAAAAACGCCATTACAAATAGGATACACTCATTTTGGAGTAGTATCAGGGAAAGAAAACGTAAAATATATATTGGAAGAGCAAGAAGAATTTTTAAAACAGTTTAGAGCTAAAACTATAGAATATTACAACGAAAAACCAGAAACTAAATATGTGTTCGATAAACTAGCGCCCTTTTTCGTTAATAGATCAGATGTAGTTGGTGAAGATAAAATAGGACTACAAAACATTGTATTAGGCGTAGTATATGGTATGATGATGGATTTAGGATTCAGAACTTTAGACGAATCGGAAAAAGAGCAACTAAAAAGATTTAAAAATTCAATATCTTAATTTCTTAAATCAAAAAGACTTTATTTTCTCTCTTTTTAAACGAAAACTATATTTAATTGAGTTTAAGAAAATATATGATGGATATATTTTATGAAAATTTAAAATATAAATATTAATTATATGGAACTACATTAAAATCAATTCTCACTTTTACCTATTTTTATTGATTTAAGAATGAAAAACAATTTATTATATTTTGACGCATGTATTATTGGTGGAAGCCTAAGCGGGAATTATTTGTGTTATTTGTTATCTAATTTAAACTTAAAAATAGTTGTAATTGAAGAGCATACCGAAATTGGGCGCCCATTTCAATGCGCGGGAATAGTTTCTCAAAAATTATCAAAATTAATCGATTTACCAGAAGAATTAGTGTTAAATCGAGTAAACACAGCTAAAATTGTTGCACCTTCCGGAAAATATATAAAATTATCTGGAAACGAGAGACCTTTTGTTATCGATAGAGTTGCGTTCGACAAACTTTTTTATAACAAAACAAAGGATAATAAGAACGTATCTTATTTATTAGGAGAAAAATTCAAATCTTTTAAATATATAATCGAAAAATCCGAAAGGAGCTTATTAATTAAAACTTCAAAAAGAGAAATCAAATGTAAAATTCTAATTGGGTGCGATGGCCCTTTATCTTTAGTGGCTAAGTCTTTTGGAATTAAAAGCAAAATTATTTACGGAGCTCAAATTCGAATAACTGCTAATTTTAATAAAGACGAAGCTGTTCTATTTTTTGACCCTAGATGGAAAGAGTTAATAGGATGGATTGTTCCTGAAGGAAATAATAATATTTATCGCATTGGTGTTGCCTCGGCAAAAAATGTTAGCGAAAATCTAAAAATCCTTCTAAGAAAACTTAGAATTGATCAAACTAAGAAAATAGATCAACAAGGCGGAATTATACCTTACGGTTCTATGAATAAACTCGCTTTCGACAATGTTTTATTGTTAGGTGATGCTGCTGGACAAGTAAAAGCAACTACGGGAGGAGGAATAGTGATGCTATTAATCGCAGCTAAATACGCTGCTTATTGCATTGTAAGATGCTTTAAAGCGAATAAGTTTTCTAAAAGGTTTATTAAAAAGAACTACGAAAAACCTTGTTATGCAATCGTAGGAAAAGAATTAAAACTACATTATGCTCTAAGAAAAATTTTTGAAAATTTAACTCCAAATGATTTTGAAAATCTTTTTCAAATTGTAAAAAAAAATCAAGATATAGAACAGTTGATTTCCTTGTATGGAGATATGGATTTTCCAAAGAGATTAATTCTTCAGCTATTAAAAAATTTAACAATAATCAAATTTGTAATTCGATTAATTATTAAAAAACCAATTTTATTTTTAAAATTAGTTGAGTCAATTATTTAATTGTATGTTAAATATAAAAAAGCAAAAAAATTTTATAAATTTACAAAACCAAAATAAAAATTAATAAATACATGACTAAATTTTTCAAATTTTATAAGACGATTCAAATAAATTAATGAATATAATCAGTATAATCCCTTTGGCTTTTTCTATAACCAATAGAAATTGTTATATAACCTTCTATCTCCATAGAGATAAATAATTCCTTTTCATTATCAATCTTGAATTTATGAATCTTTCCAGGGGCAAACCAAAAGGATTGATCATTATAGTGTCCGCATAATCCAATTTTAAAGAATTCCTTCTTTTGCAATTCGTCTGGCATTATGATACCCCTTATTCTTCGTTTTCTTTATCCGTAGTTCCTGCTTTAAAATTAAAGTTTTTAGGTTTAGGTGTGTCTGAACTTTTTATACCCGCCTCATAAGTATGTATTAGTTGGATCGGTTTCAATTCAAAAAAACTGAACTCTCCAGTTGGTTCGCGACAAACGGCAATTCTTGCGTCTTCGAGATCAAAAATCTTGCATTCATTTTGAGTGATAGCTTTTAAATCTATTTTCTTTTCTTTTTCCATAATTTTATTATGAATTATCAATAATTTCTATTTTTCCTTAAAGATACAAATTTTTTATGATTCATTAGAAAAGAAGAAAAGATTATTCAGTTCGGCATTAATTTTAGCGCGGATATTAATAATCCATTTTTATTTTTTAAAAAAATGTTATTTTCCTTATTTATACATGTCGATAATTTATAACACTAATTTTGAGAGCGAAAAAAAAAGAATAACAAAATTAAAACAACAATAGACCAAAATTTAAGGATTAATTGTTTTAAATTTTTTTCAAATATGAAAAAATTGGACAAAAAAAACCTTTGGGCATTTTTAAAGAATTAATTTTATTTTTCAAATAAATCCAGAAAATAATTTAACCGTAGGGCGAGCCCCACGAAAATATTGCAATTTCTCCGAAAAAGTAGTACCACGCGACAAAAAAGGTTATTACAATAATAGCAGACGCAAGCCCAAAACCTTTAACTCCTTTTGGTATACCCAATCCTTCCTTATTTCTGCACTGTACAATTGCTCTAGCAGCAGCAACTACATAAATTAATGCTACCAATAAGGCAACGATGTACAAGAAAATCGCAAATAACGCAAAAGTATATATCGGTCTGCCCTCCAAATCAACTAATGCATTTAAGAGTTTCCACCATTCGAAGATTAAATAAGTTGGAATAGCAATATAGATAATGGCAGTAATAAAAAATACTATGCTCCATAAGATACCTTTTAATGCCATAATAAATTCAAAAATTTTAATCAATTTTGTTTATAATATTCTTGATTACTTAAAAGATTTTTATCTATTTATGCAATTTTTATATTAATTAAAAAAATTTTATACTGTAATATTTAAAAAAATGATAAAATTAATTATTGAGAATTAATTGATTTTTAATAATAATACCATTATAAGGTTTTTAGATTGAATTTTGAACTTACAGAACGACAGAAACTTGTTAAACGCGGCGTTAGAAAGTTTTCAGAAGAGGTTCTCGCACCAATGGCCCCAATATTCGATCGAGAAGCAAAATATAGTGGCGATATTATAAAAGAATTATCAAAAATCAACGCCTGGGGTATCCAGCTTCCGGAGAAATACGGAGGTGCTGAATTAGATACAATAAGTTACGCTATAACTATAGAAGAAATTTCTCGAATATGTGGGTCCACCGGATTAATGTTATCCGTTCATAATTCCGTTGGAGCGTATCCTATTTATTATTGGGGGACAGAAGAACAAAAGGAAAGATATTTGTACGACGTTGCCAGTGGCAAAAAAATAGCAGGTTTTGCTTGGACCGAACCAAACGCAGGTTCAGACGCTCAAGGTATTGAATGTAACATGGTTCAAGATGAAAACGATTTTATATTAAACGGGACTAAAATATTTGTTACGAATGGCGATATCGGTTCAGTAATGCTAATAGGAACGAAATATAGCAAAAACAACGGAGAAAAAGGAATAACAACCGTAATTCTTGAAAGAGAGATGGAAGGCTACGAAATAAGTCCTCCTGAAGATAAAATGGGTATGCGAGGTAATGTTACTACTAGTTTATATTTTCACGATGTTAGAGTACCAAAAGAAAACGTGTTAGGTTCTTTTAAAGATGGATTTAAAATTGCGATGCAAACTCTTGATGTTGGAAGAATAGGTATTGCTGCTCAAGCCTTAGGAATCGCACAAGCAGCTTACGAACATTCTATTGAATATTCAAAAGGGAGAATTCAATTTAAAAAGCCTATTTCCGAATTCCAAGGAATTTCTTTTAAATTAGCTGATATGGCAACAGAAATTGATGCGGCTAGATTATTAATCTATAGAGCGGCTTTTGCTAAAGATTCTCAAAATAAGTTTTCGAAAGAAGCTGCTATGTGTAAATTATATGCTAGCGAAATAGCTAAAAAGATAACTCAAGAAGCAATTCAGATTCATGGTGGATACGGATACATGAAAGATTTACCAATTGAACGATATTATAGGGATGCTATTATAACAGCTATTTACGAAGGAACTAGCGAAATCATGAAACTTATTATTTCTCAACAAATTTTAAGAGGTAATTTATAGAATGCTTAAAATATTTGTATTATTAAAGCAAGTCCCCAATTTACACAATCTTGAAATTAATCCGAAAACCGGAACTATTATACGAGAAGGCGTCGACAATATTATTAATCCCGAAGATTTAAATGGCATAGAACTTGGCCTATATTTGAACAATAATTATGGAGGCAATGTAACCGCAATAACTATGGGACCTCCGCAAGCGGCATCGGCTTTAAGAGAAGCTTTAGCAATGGGCGTTGATCAAGCTATATTAATTTCGGATCCTACGTTCGCTTATTCGGATACGCTTCAAACTACTTTAGTTTTAAAAGAAGCATTTGATAAGATTAAAGAATACGATATTATCATAACCGGAACTCGAACTTCCGATTCTAGTACGGGACAAGTTCCTTTTCAATTATCGGAAGCGTTAGATATACCTCTTATTACAGATATTTTTACGTTTGAAATAGAAAATAGTACTTTTAAATGTCAACGAAATTTCGGGCACGAGAGTCAGTATATCTCAGTCGATTTACCTATCTTAATAAGAGTAGGAAAACATTATAACGAGCCTAGACACCTTCCGTTATTAGGTATTAAAAAAGCGTTTGAGACAGAAATTAAAACGTTTGATTTTAACTCGTTTAATTGTCCGGAGTATCTAAACGGTTGCAATAAATCTCCAACAAGAGTAACTAAAACTGATAAAGTTGAACATAAAAGAAAAAACGAATTTATTGAAGGAAACATAAACGAAAAAATTCTCAAACTAATAAAAATAATGCAGGAGCACGGCATTGAAAAAATTTGGACGGGCTCTAAAAAATTAAGAGACGATTAATAAATATGAACGATTTAGAAGAATATAAAGACGTATGGGTTTTTACCGAAATAAAGGACCATGTTGTGGTACACGATTGTGCTTTGCAAATCTTAGGTAAAGCAAGAGAAATTGCGGATAACTTGGATCAGAAACTTGTAGCAATAGTACTCGCGTTAGACGCAGAACAATATCTACCAACAATTGAAGAATATAGTGTTGATAAAATCATCTATTGGAGTCACGTTGATTTAAAACACTACCACGAGAAAATATTTACTTCTTTAATTTACGATCTTATTCAAAAGGAAAAACCTTCAATATTTCTATTTCCATCTACCGAAGCTGGAAACGCGTTAGCAGCGCGTCTTGCATATTGCTGTCGAACTGGTTTAGTAAGCGATGTCTTAGACTTAGAAATGAGCAACGAATATGGAAATAATCTATTGATAAGCGATAAACCGGCTTATTTGGGAAACGTTGTTGTTAAAATAATTTGCCCTAATACTCGCCCTCAAATGTGCACTATAACTCCAGGAACTTTTAAAAAAAAAAAAAATAAAAAAGAACACATAGAAGAAATTAAATTGGATTACGATTTCGACAAAAGCGATATTAAAATAAAAATTATTGGTCAACCAACTCGTAAGGATAAACCATCCTCTACATTAAATGACGCTAAATTCGTAATTGGAGGGGGTAATGGTTTAATAAACAAAGAAAACTTTCAAAAACTCAACGAATTAGCAAAATTTACTCACGGACAGGTAGGAGGTACGCGAAGACCTATACTGAATGGTTGGTTGCCCGAACATCTCCAAATCGGAATCAGCGGAGTATCAATCTTTTCCGATTTATACGTAGCGTTCGGTATTTCTGGCGCAATACAACACACTGTAGGAATAAAAGATTCTAAAACTGTTGTAGCAATCAATAAAGATCCTAACGCGAACATTTTTAAAGTTGCTGACTATTGTATAATCGCCGACGCTAACGAAATATTAGATGGTTTGTTAGATTATTACAAGATTTGAAAAAAAAAAGAATAATCAAGATTGTCCTAAGAAAAAGTAGATAATTTAATATTTTTATAAAGAAGCACTCGCATTTTAAAATTCATTTTAGGATACAACACCTATAAATCAACACATTAAATATAACCTTAATTAACTTTATCAAAAGAATTTTAAAGACTTTAGAGGCATTTATCTTATCCCGTTTTCTTAAATTTATAGTGGTAGTTATAGAATCTGGAATTATAATTAGTGGGGTTCCAATCGTCTATTCTACTTTTCATCCAAAGAGAGACAAAGGAATAAATATCGTAATTTATTGAACGCGGAAAATATATTATCGTCTTTAGAAAAGGAAAAATTCAAAGTACAAATAGCTATCTTGAACCAATTATCGTTTACGCTATTATGGACGAAAAAAACAAATCAGATATTAATAGAATTAAACGGATCTCGCGTCTTTTGTCAAAGAAGACTATTTTTAGAAAATTACACAATAACCTCTCAAATTTTATTTGTTATTTTTTCCTTTATTGTCAAGAAAAGTTTCTTTTAATTTCTTTAATGCTTCGATTCTATCTTCTTCTGAGAGCTTTTCAATATCTGTACCTA
>Ga0315284_10002647_pt1 | contig 25534 bp, 21 predicted proteins | sample YL17G09_16_MG_FD_203696 | JGI IMG/M metagenome (GOLD analysis project Ga0315284, IMG submission 203696) | Sediment microbial communities from Yellowstone Lake, YNP, Wyoming, USA - YL17G09_16 | ecosystem: Environmental > Aquatic > Freshwater > Lake > Sediment | place: USA: Wyoming | collected...
GGAGACGCTGGAGGATCACCACGAGATCCACACCCGCGCCCACCACCAGGATTTCTCCGGCTAAGTACTAATTTTTTGCTTGACTTGACGCACGCTAAGTGCTAAACGTCATGTTAGCTGCGCCAGTACGGTCGCTCTCCGGTGGTGACTTGTCGGAAGCGGGATCAAGGTGAGGGATTAAAGCAAGGGGCGCGCCTGCCACGAAGAGGGAGTTCCCCCTCTTTCTAAGCCACCAAAAAACCAGGCCAGGAACACGTGTGTCCCTGGAGTCTCCTCTGAGCTGAAGCCCCAGGGCCCAGCCGGGAGAACTCTCCGCGCTGTGGAGTTGTAGGTCGCTCCACACGCCAGGGAATTTGTGGGGTTAGGAGGAAAATATGCGGGGAACAAAGTCTCCCAGTCTCTTTTCGATCATCCTCGGGCTTTCACTGGTTCTCCTCTATCCAAGTCTGACGAAGGCAGCGGCTGCCGCCGGGAAAGGCCTCTATGCTCCCGGTGAACTCCTGGTCAAATTCAAGCCCGGGGTGCCGACCTATGTGATGGCAGAGATTCACCGTGGAGTCGGGGCCAGAGTTTTGAAAAACTTCCGCGGTGATCCACGGCTCTATCACGTGAGCATCCCGAAAGGCTGGGATCTGGAAAAAGCCCTTGCCTATTACCAGACGCGCGCCGACGTCCAGTACGCGCAGCCCAACTTGATTTATCACATCACCACGACCACGACCAGCGACCCCAGCTTCAGTCAGCAGTGGGCCTGGCAGAACACCGGTCAGAGCAGCGGCGTCATCGGTGCGGACGTGCGCGCGGCGGCAGCCTGGGACAAAGCGCGCGGACGCTTCTCGGTGGTGGTGGCGAGTATCGACACGGGCGTGGATTACCTTCACCGTGACCTCGGGCTGAACATCTGGACCAATCCCAAAGAAGCGGGTCTGAAATGTACGGACGGTATCGACAACGACACGAATGGCTTTCCCGATGATTGCCGGGGCTGGAACTTCGTGGCCAACAGCAAAGACCCCCGCGACGACAACGGGCACGGCACGCACACCGCCGGGACCATCGGCGCCCTCGGCAACAATTCGCTCGGCGTCACTGGGGCCAACTGGGACGTGCAGATTATGCCTCTCAAGTGTTTTGACTCGACGGGGAGTGGGACCACCGCTTGGGCGATCAGCGGCATTGACTACGCCCTGCAAAATGGCGCCCGAATCCTGAACAATAGCTGGGGGACAATCTACAACGACTCGGCACTGCTCGATGCCCTCAAACGCGCCGAGGCGGCAGGTGCGCTCTTCGTCGCCTCCGCGGGGAACGGTGGCGCGAACAACGATGTCACGCCGTTTTTTCCCTGCTCGTACAGTAGCGCGGTCTTTACCGGTTCAGTCATCCCTCCGACCAACATTCTTTGCGTGGCAGCGACGGACGACATGGACAACCATGCTGGGTTCACGAACTACGGCGCGAAGACCGTCCACATGGGGGCGCCCGGGGTCGGCATCCTGAGTACCTGGATCAACCAGAACTACATGTCCTTGGACGGCACTTCAATGGCGACTCCGCACGTGACCGGCGCTGCGGCGCTGCTCAAGGGTTGCAAAGCAAGTCTCAGCCCTATGGCCATCAGGCAGATTCTCCTCGCCAGAACTCGGCCGGTGCTGGACCTGTCGGGCGCCACCACAACCGGAGGCGTAGTGAACTACGAGGCCGCGATCAATGATCGCCGCGCGGCCGGGAGCGGCTACTGCGACCCCATACCCAGCAATGTCTCACCGGTCGCCAACCCCGGCGGGCCCTACGCCAGCAACTACAGGAAGCCGCTGCAGCTTGACGGGACGGGCTCCAACGATCCGGACGGACAGATCCTCATTTACTTCTGGGACTTCGGAGACGGTACGACGGGATTAGAGTCGACGCCCACCCACCAATACGCGACCGGTGGTGTGTATACAGTAAGGCTGACCGTTCGGGACAATCTGGGTGGCATGAGTTCGCAGGTCACCACGGCGACTATGCGCCCGGCGAAACACTGATCGGACGTCCAGTAAGAAGCTCAGTGCGCCGCAAAGGCCACGCCCAAAGTCGCCCGCCGTGACGCGCCTCGGTCACTGCGGGCCCCTGCGCGTGCCACCGCATAGCTTGCAACATCCAAACCTCCCTCTGAAAGGTCCCTAACCGCCCCTCGAAGAGGAGGGTCCTCACTGCCTGCGTTGACACTCCCTTCCCCCGCCGCTACGATTCATGGTGGCGGGAAGAACGAGGGAAGTCAAAAGTCAAATGTCAAAAGTGACAGGCCCGCCAAATTCAAGGGGCCAGTGAATCCACAACCGACTGCGGACGACGGACATCGGATAACGGACGCTTTCTCGCGCGAGGTGCTGGAATTTCCCGCCGTCGTGGCGTTACTGCGGGGCTTTCTCTCCGGTCCCATCGCCGAGCCGCTGCTTGCGGAGCTCGCACCCGGCGTGGCCGTGGAGCGCATTCGTCGCGACCTGGAGCGGGCGCGCGAGGCGCGCGAATACGCCCGCGAAAGATCCCGCCCCGCGCTCGGTGGGGTGAAAGACCCGCGCGGAATCCTCGAGAAGCTCGCTATCGAGGGTGTGTCTCTCACCGCGCATGAGATTCTGGCGCTGCTGGCCGTGGCGCGCGCCGCGCGAGATTTCCCCACCCTGTTCCGTGCCACGCCGTTCGCGCACCTCGACGAACTCGCGCGCGGGCTCGCCGACTTTCGCAGCCTGGTGGGGGAGCTGGACGGCAAGATCCTGCCGGACGGGTCCATCGATTCATCCGCCAGCGCGGAGCTCGCGCGCCTTCGGCGCGCTATCGAGCGCCTGCGGGTGGAATTGCAATCGACCCTGGAAAAACTTCTGCGGCGTTTCAGCCAGGACGGCGTGTTGCAGGACGCCGTGGTCACCATCCGCAACGACCGCTTCGTCCTGCCCATCCGCACCGAAGAGAAGCGGCACGTGGCCGGAGTGGTGCACGGCACCAGCTCCTCGGGCGCGACGGTTTACCTGGAGCCGCTCGAGACGCTGCCCCTCAACAACGAACTGGTGGAGCTGCAGGACCGCGAGTTTGCCGAAATCCAGAGGATCCTCGGTGTATTCAGCGCCAAGCTCCGTGAGCGGGTCGAGGACCTGCGGACGGCCACCGTGATCCTGGGCGAAGTCGATCTGGCCTTCGCCAAGGCGGAATTTGCCCACGCCTACGACTGCTGCCTGCCGCAGTTCGTTGTCGAGCGCGCGCTCACCCTCAAGGACGTTCGCCACCCGCTGCTCGAGAAGGCCCTGCGGGCCCAGAAGCGCACCTCCGTGCCGTTGTCACTGGACCTGGTCGAGCCGAAGACCATGATAGTCGTCAGCGGGCCGAACACGGGTGGGAAGACGGTGGCGGTGAAAACCATCGGCTTGGCGGTGCTGATGGCCCAGGCGGGGTTGCCCGTCCTGGCGAGCGCAGCGCGCCTGCCGCTCTTCGGGCGCGTACTGGCCGACATTGGCGACCAGCAGTCGATTGAGGCGAACCTGAGCACCTTCTCCGCGCATGTTACTAATATCGAGTCCATGGCCCGGGTGGCCGGCCGCGACGACCTGGTGCTGCTCGACGAGCTGGGCGCCAGCACCGAGCCCAACGAGGGCGCGGCGCTGGCCGTGGCCATCCTCGAGCACTTCCGCGCCCGGCACGCGATGACCTTTGTCACCACTCACCACTCGCGACTGAAGGCCTACGCCGCTGAGACTCCGGAAGCCGAAAATGCCGCTATGGAGTTCGATGAGGCCACGCTGCAGCCCACCTACCGGCTGCTGATCGGCTTGCCGGGCAAATCCAGCGCGCTGGATATTGCGCAGCGGCTGGGGCTTGAGCCTTCCATCGTCGAAAAAGCGCGCACCTTGCTCCATCCCGCTGACGCGGAGGCGGCGGCCTTGCTGGCTCAACTCCACGCGCAGAAGACAGAGTTCGAAAATGCTACGGCGCGTCTCGCCGAGCAGCGGAAAGACCTGGAAGCACGCCGGGTCGAGCTCGAGACAAAATTCCAGGAGGAGCGCCGGGCCAAGCTGAAGGAATTGGACAAGCGTCTGGAAGAAACGCTTCGCCAGTTCGAAAAAAAGTGGCAGGAGACTGTCGCCGAGCTGCGCACGCAACTCGAATCGGCCAAGGCCGCGCGGCGCGTCGACCGCAAGGCCGCCAGCCTGAAACAAGAAGTTCGTGAGGAGTGGAACGCCCAGGTGCTTGATACCCTGGGCGCGCCCGTCGTGCCTGAGGAAGTCGCTCTCGACGTGCCGCCGGCCGTGGGTGACCGCGTGCGTGTCGCGAATCTTTCCACCCCGGGTACCGTCATCGCCCTGATGGATGCCGACCACCTGGAGATCGAAGTCGGCCGCCTGAAGATGCGCCTGCGCAAAGAGGAGGTTCGAGTTCTCAGTCGCAGCAAGCCGGGTGGTCCCGGGTCGCGAGCGGTTGTCGAGCCACCGCGCGGTCGGGCCGGAATTCCGGTGGGCCATGGGCTGGAAGAGTCCTCGTCCGAGACATCAGCAGAAATCAATGTAATCGGTACGACCGCCGAGGAAGCTCGCGAGCGGGTGGACAAGTTCCTGGACCAGGCCTTCCTGGACGGGCGTTTCCGCCTCCGCGTGGTCCACGGGCACGGCAAAGGCATCCTCCGGAAAAGCCTGCGCGAGATGTTTGCTTCCCATCCCCACGTTGAAAAGTTCTACCCGGCTCCCCAGCGCGAGGGCGGCACAGGGGCAACAATCGTGGAATTGAAGATGTGAGGGGGTCTTTTGCTGGGGGACCGGCAGATGCCGCTTGGGAAGGCCGCGCTAGGGCGCGGCTTCGTGGGTGGCGGGACGACCGCGCAGGCAACTGCGCACTACGGCAATCAACTCTTCCGATTTGACGGGTTTGTTCAGGTACTCTGTGGCCCCGGCATTCATGGCTTCCAGGTAGCTACCCACCTCGCCGTACGCCGTGAGGATGACCACGGGCACCTCGCTGCCGGTCTTGCGGAGTTCCTGCAGAACGCTCAGTCCATCCCCGTCCGGCAAGCGCAGGTCACTGATGACCACATCGAAGGAATTCTCCTTGAGGACCTGAGCGGCTTGTGCCGCCCCCTCGGCGGTCTTGACCTGGAAGTTCTCACCCGACAGGATACGGCTGAGGATCCGCAGGAAATACGGGTCGTCGTCAACGATGAGGATGCGGCCTGTCAGTTCATCCGTCACGCGGTCCTTCTCAAAACACCTCGCTGGGTGGAAAGCCGTACAATTCACCCCGAGGGCCTTCCCGCCATTTCCATGCACGTCAGGCACCATTATTTCTGGCAGCCGAAGAGGCAAGAACGGCATGTTCATCAGCCGACATCTTGCCGCGCCCAGGTAACGAGCCTGAGCGAACGTTGTTCTGAAAAGAGCAGAAGTGCAGGTGCGAGGGAGGGGCTTCAGACCCCGTATCGGGCGAAGGGGGGCCGCATCGTGGAAGGTGTTAGGCGGCCAGAGAGGTCGTGCTGACGCCTTCTTTTTTCCCCAGGCGACGACGAATAGTGCGGGGATTAATTTGGAGCAACTGTGCGGCCCGCAACCTGTTTCCACGCGCGTATTGCAGCACGGTTCTCATTACCGTATCGCTAATCTCACGCATAGGACTGCCTAGCGTGAAGGTTAGCGTGAAAGTGGGCTGCATTTCCGCGGGGGTGTCCGCCTTGATCGTAGCGACAGGCTTGGGATTAGAGCCAAACTCCCGGCTTTCATTCTGGCTTCGAATCCCGGGGATAGTTCTCATAGCAACCTCCTATCCGAATAGACATGAAGAAATGCCGCCCTTTTGTCAGCATTTTTGGTTCCCTTGCGGTTTGTCCCCGAAGTTGTTGAAAAATAGACATCGCGTCCCATTCATAGGACCTTTTGGTGACAGACAGATTGAGTTGCTTCGCGCATAATCGTGCGGCATTTGCCCCAACTTCGAACCTCATTACGGTTGGCTGGAGACCAGAATCGGACCTTTCTCGACCTTTTTCTTGCCTCTTTTCAATAAGTTGGAGAACACGGACATTTTAGCGTTGCTGGCACCCGAGATGCCAAGAAGTTTGCCTTAGGGCGGCGGGCTACCACGGTCCGCCTCTGACGGCAGGAGCAGAATAAATGGGCAAGCAGAACTCAGTCCTGAATCGCCTTCTGGGGTTTTTCAGTTCTATTAGGTGCGGACTCATCCTTCTGGGGCTGTTGGGAACGGCGGTGGTGATCGGGACCATCGTCCTCCAGCGGCCGATGGCGCGGGAAGGTCAGATCGAGCAGATCTACGCCCCGCAGACGATCCGTCTGTTGAACTTTCTTGGCCTCTTTGATGTCTTTCACGCCTGGTGGTTCATTCTCTTGTTGGGCTTGTTGGCCGCGAACATCATTCTGGCCTCTCTGGAGAGATTCCCGCAGGCGTGGCGCTATTTTTCGCGCCCGCATCGCGTTGCCGACGAGTGGTTTGTGCGCAAGCTGCCGATTGTCCGGGAAATTCCTATTGGCGCCGGCCAGCCGGAAGATGCGCTCCAGCGCGCTGCCGGGAGATTCGCCGCGGCAGGTCTTCGTGCTCATCCGGAGGCGCTTAAGCAAGGGACGCTCTACGTTGAAAAGCACCGCGTTGCGCGCCTGGCCCCCTACGTTGTGCATCTGAGTCTGCTCATTATTTTCGCCGGGGCCATCGTGGACGGCAAATGGGGCTACCGAGGCTTTGTCAGCCTGGGGCCCGGCATGCGAAGCCACGAAGTGGATTCCCTTTCAGGCAACGGGCCGATCCAGCGGTTGCCTTTTACCCTTCGTTGCGACGCGGCGGGGATGGAGAAATACCCTGACGGCTCCCCGCGCCAGTACTGGAGCCGACTGGTGGTGGAAGAGAACGGGCGGGAAGTGCTCAAGAAGCAGATTTTCGTGAACGATCCCCTCACCTATAAAGGCGTCCGCTTCTTTCAGGCGAACTACGGACCGACTGGCGCCCCGGCCAAGCTGGGGATCGAGGCGTCCTGGCCGGGACAAGCGCGCCCGCCGCAGACCTTCACGCTGCGCCCCGGTGAACCGGCGACGCTCGGTGATTCGGGAGTTCAGGTCGAGCTGGCGGATTTCGTTCCCGACTTCGTCCTCGAGGGCAACCAATTGAGCACCCGCTCGAATGAGCCCAATAACCCCGCCATCCGGCTGCAAATAACCCAGGATGGGGGAAAACGCTCCGCGGTGTGGTTCTTCCCCAAGTCTCCTCAGATGAACTTCCCCGATGAATCAGGGGTTGCCTTCCAGTTGCGCGCCGTCGAGATGGGATACACCACCGGGCTTCAGGTGGCCAAGCAGCCAGGGAAAGAGTTGATCTGGGGAGGTTGCCTGATTCTGGTTGGCGGGCTTTGCCTGGCGCTCTATATGGCGCACATCCGCATCTGGGGAGTGGTGGGGCGCGACGCGAAGGGCCGCCCGGTGCTGGTGCTCGGCGGGCAGCCCAGCAAATATCGCGAGAGTTTTGAGGAGCGGTTCAACGAGTTGGCCGACGCGCTCGAGGCGTCGCTGCGCCCGCCCGCAGTTAATAAGCGCGAGGTCGAGCGGTTTGTGGCGTGACCATGATCTGTCATTCTGATCCCGTCCCGCTCAGAGCGGGAGGAGAAGAATCTCAGCCTTGCCGCTCGGGATGCCAACAGCAGGCCGATAGCTCATAGCTGACGGCTGATAGCTGAAAGCTGATAGCTCTTCTTGGAGGAAGGTTCGAATGGCAAAAGTCATAAGCACTCATGTCACGGAACGTCATCCTGCGAATGCGGCGTCGTGGATTCTGCTCGTGGTCGGCGTGGCCGTCGCCACCGTGCTGGCGATTTCCGTCCCGCGCCTGATCGGGTCAGGCGGCTGGATGACGGGCGAGAAGTTTCTCTATATCGCGCTCATCGCCTATCTGGGCGCGTCGGCGCTCTACTTCGCATCGCTCGCGGTGCGCCAGCCGGCGGCGGTGGCGGGCGGGGTAGCGCTCACGCGCGGCGCGTTTCTGGTGCACACGGCGGGTATCGGCGTCCGTTGGGCGGCCTCGGGGCACGCGCCCTTTTCCAACATCTATGAGATGGTGCTGATGTTTTCCTGGGGTGTGGTCGCCATGCAGCTCCTGGCCGAATGGAAACTGGAGCTGAGATACTTCGGCGCCGTCACCATCCCCATCGCCGCGCTGGCCTTGGTCCTGTTGCAAGTGCTTCCCGGCGAAATCCGTCCGCTGGTTCCCGCGCTGCAGAGCACCTGGCTGCAGATTCACGTGACGCTGGCCATCTTGAGTTATGCCGGTTTCACGCTCTCCTTTGCCGCCGGGATTCTCTATTTCGTCAAGGACGGTGCCAGCCCGCGCGGCTTCCTGAATTGGACGACTGGCCTTCTGGCGGGCACCTACGGCCTCATCGCGCTGACGTCCGTCGACCGCGGGCTGAACCTCCTGCTGCCCGCCTGGGACAGCGCGAACGGCGAGAAAATCATGATTGGCCCCAAGCAGGCCCTGATGGTGCCGCTCGCCGGGCTCGGCTGGCCGTTCTTGATTGTCCTGGCGCTGGCCGCGGCCGCGCTGGCCTTCAACCTCTTCGACACCTTCTCCAACGGCGCCGGCGACGCCGCCCGCTGGGCGCGGCGGCTCTTCCTGGCTTCGGTTTTCGCGCAGTTCGCGGCGCTGGTGGCGCTGGCGGCGAAGATCGAGTCGGGGCCTTACTTCGCTCCCCAGGCCGGCCAAAGCGTCGCCGTGGCATTCTCTTCCAGCCCCTTCCTGCTTTCCGGCATCGTGGGCGGAATCTTCATGTCGCTGGCGTGGCTGGTGCTCGCCTGGAAGCACGACACGATCGTCGAGTTCCTGCCCCACCGCGACACACTCGACAACCTGATCTACAAAACCGTCGCCGTTTCGTTCCCGCTGCTGACGCTGATGATTATCGCCGGCGCCTACTGGGCCAACCGCACCTGGGGCGCGTATTGGAGCTGGGACCCGAAAGAGGATTGGGCGCTCATCACCTGGCTCACTTACGCGGGATATCTGCACATGCGGCTCACGCGCGGCTGGCGCGGCCGTCGCGCGGCATACATGGTGATCATCGGCTTCGCCATTGTCATGTTCACCTTCTTCGGCGTGACGTACCTGCTGCCGGGCTTGCACGCGTACGCGTGAGAGAAGCAGGAGTCAGAAGACAGGAGTCGGAAGACAGAAGCAAGAAGCGAAATCGGAACTCATTGCGGGCGCAGGCTCCGGTTGCGCCCTCTTCTTTTCTGCTTGTCACTGCCCTTCAGGTCACTCGCCATTGGCCACCGTTTGCGGGAAACGATTGAATCATTGACTCGCCGAATCACTGAGCCAATGACTCAAGGCCTCAATGGCCCAATCACCTCATCCCTGAAATTCCAGCCGGACTTTTTGTCGATGCGATAAACTAGGGTTCGGGACAGCCATGAGACGCGTATTCGCCCCGCTCCTCGCAGCCGTAATCCTCCTGCTGTATAGCGAGATCTTCCCTCGCAATCCCAGCGCGTTTCCACAGAACCAGCCGGGGGTGCCGCAACAAAGCAGCGAACAGGGGACAGGTTACAGGGAGCCGAAAGTACCATCGAACCATTCACGAGCGGGGTCGAGCGAGCCGGCCGCCTCGGTATCAGAGACGTTGGCCGGGCAGCCGTTTCGCCCTTTCATCCCCCAGACCTGGGACGACCTGCGCAGCTTCGACGTGCCCCTGGCGGACCGCGCGCACTCACCCGAAGAGGTCTCCTGGGACTATTACTATCGCGTTCCGTGGCGGGCGATTTACAAGAGCTATCCGGTTTACGCTCCTGCCCACGAGCCGCCCGGCTATTTCGCGTGGCTCCAGCAGCAGGAACCGCAAGTCCTCTGGGGCCTCGACCGCGAAGGCCGCTCCCATCGGCCCGAGCTCGAGAAGGAAGCCGATTGGGTCGCAGCCGGGGAACTGGTTTTCGACGCTCCGATCGCCTTCGACACCGACCCCTGGGGCGCATCGGTGGTGGGCGTGGAAGAGGTTCGCAAGCCCGCTTGGTACAGCGCCACGGGCACGCCGGTCGGCGCGGACGGCGTGATGCCTTTTACGCGTTACGTCATCCGCAAGAAAGGAGTCGTCGAACTCGGCCAGCAATCCTGCGGCATGTGCCACACGCGCGTCATGCCGGACGGCGCCATTGTGAAGGGAGCGCAGGGAAATTTCCCGTTTGATCGCGCGGCGGCTTTCGCGCTGGAAAAGCTCGCGCCCGGCGCGGAAAACCCGGAACCGGTGCTCGCTCGCGTGCGGCAGTTTTTGCGGTCCGCATTCGGCGCGCCCTGGCTCAAGCCCGCTCCCGAGGGCCGGCTCGGCGAGATGTCACTCGAGGAGATTGTCGCGGCGCTGCGCGCGATTCCGCCCGGCGTCATCGATCGCACGGGCAGCAGCCCGTTCCATCCCATTCAAACGCCCGACCTGATTGGGGTGAAAGACCGGCTCTACCTCGACCACACGGGCCTGGCGCAGCAGAACTCCATCGCCGATTTCGTGCGCTACGCGGCGCTCAATCAGGACATGAAAGGCCTGGCGCGTTACGGCGACTTCATCCCCGAGGGCATCAATTTCCGGACGCTGCCTGATCCCAAATCGCGCTCGCGCTACCTCGACGAAGAGCTTTATGCGCTGGCGTGCTTTGTCTATTCGCTCGCGCCGCCGGCGAACCCCAACCTGTTTGACGCATCATCCGAGCGCGGCCAGAAGATTTTCGCGCGCGAGGGTTGCGCGCGCTGTCACACGCCGCCGCTCTACTCGAACAACAAGCTGACCCTCGCCGAGGGCTTTACACCTTCAGCGGAAATGCGCAAAGACTACGAGATCGAGTTGGCTTCGATCGGCACAGACCCGAATCTGGCGCTCGGCACCCGGCGAGGGACGGGCTTTCATAAGGTGCCGTCGCTCAAGGGCCTTTGGTATCACGGCATGTTTCCACACGACGGCTCGTGCGCCACCCTCGAAGATTGGTTCGACGCGCGCCGCCTGCGCGACGATTACGTCCCCACGGGCTTCAAAGGCTACGGCGTCGCCGCGCGCGCCGTCCCCGGCCATGACTTTGGCTTGAACCTTTCCCCCGAAGATAAATCCGCCCTCATCGCCTTCCTCAAAACCCTGTAGCGGCGATTTCATATCGCCACGTCGCAGAGACGGCCCGGTGGGCCGTCTGAGACGTTCCACCGGAACGTCTCTACGTCGGTCGTGCCCCTCGCGCCGCGCTACTGGCGCAGGATCTCGCTGATCTTGTCGATGAGGACCTTGGGGTCGTAGATGGGCTTCTCGAGATAGGCATCGGCGCCGGACGCCGTGAGCAGGCGCTCGCGGTCGCCTTCCATGGCGTGAGCGGTGGCGAGCAGGATGGGGAGTTCCTTGCCTTCGGGCTGCTGGCGGATCAGATGCGCCAGATCAAGACCGTCAACGGGGTGGCCGTCATAGAAACAGTTGGCCAGCGATACGTCGAGGATGACCACGTCAACGGCGCGACTGGAAACCAAACGAAGGATCTCGCTGACGTCTTCGGTGCAGGTCACCTTGTGACCGCCGGCGCGTTCCAGCGCCAGGCGATAAAACTTGGCCACCAGGGGATTGTCTTCTACCACCAGGACTTGAGACATGAATATCGTTGGGTGAGCCGCTCTGCTCAGGCGCCTGCCGGTCGCAAGCTGGGCGATACGCCAGTCTGCCGGCGGACCTGGTCAAGCCGCTCGACGAACTTTTCTCCATCGATCGGTTTCTGCCAGATCTCCGGAGTAACATGCAGCGCCGCGAGGCGTTCCTGCGCCTCGGCGGGGTCGTAGCCCGTAACAACAAAACAGTATAGTTCCCGCGTCAGGGCGCCGGTTTGGAGTTGCGAGACCAGATCCGCGCCGTCGCCAAACTCCGCGCCGGGACGCTGCGGGAGCGCCATGTCCACGGTCACAAACTGAGGCCGAAAGCGCCGCGACGCGTCCACGGCGTCGTCGGCGGTCGCTGCGCCCAGAACATAGTAACCGTGCTTGGCCAGGAGCGTCTTCAGATAGAGACGGAATTCCGGGTCGTTGTCCACGACCAGAACGCGCACTCCGCCTTCATTACCCACCGCCGCCAAGCCTTCTTTCCCGGCCACGTGGACCGGGTCCTGGGCCTTGCGGCTTAACGGCAGGGAGAAGGTGACCGTGGTCCCGCAGCCTCGCCCCGCGCTGAAAAGCTTGATGCGCCCGCCCATCATTTCGACCATCTTCCGGCTGATGGCCAGGCCCAGCCCGCTCCCGCCGTGCTGGCGAGTGAAGGAACTGTCTACCTGGCGAAACTTCTCAAACAGTAGAGTCTGCTTGTCCGGCGGGATGCCCACGCCCGTGTCCTGGACTTCAATTTCGAGATAGCCGCGTTCCAGGTGTGGCTGAGCCCGGAGCGTAACCCAACCCTGCTCGGTAAACTTGACGGCGTTGCTCACCAAATTGATCAGGACTTGCTTCACCCGGACGCGGTCGCCCATAACCAAGGGCAGGATTGCCTGCTCGGTCTCATCGACAAGGGTCAGGTGCTTGTTGGCCGCGTGCAGGGCGATGACGGCCTTGGCCTCGGTGAGGATGGATCTCAGGTCCACGGCCTCGAGGTTCAAGCGGGTTTTTCCCGCCTCGATTTTGGCGATGTCCAGGATGTCGTTGACGATCGACAGTTGGTGCTCGGCGCTGCGCACCACATCTCGCAGAAGTTCGCGTTCCTCCTCCGGCGTTTCGCAGAGGCCGTCAAGGATCAGACGTGTGAACCCCAGAATGGAGTTGAGCGGCGTGCGCAACTCGTGCGAAGTCGTCGCCAGGAATTCGGTCTTAACCCGGGAGAGTTCGGCCAGTTCCAGGTTGGCCTGTTCGAGGCGGCGGTTCACGTCACTCAGGACGCGGATGCTCTCCTGGAAGTATGACTCGCACATCAGGTTGAGGTCCAGGCTGAGGATCTTGTCGAGGGCCCTTTTGGTTGCTTCCAGGCGGCTCGGATCGGATCGGAGTTCACCGGCCAAGGCTTCCTGAAGGTGGTCGCGAATCAATCCCATGGAACTGATCACATAGCGCTGGGATAAGCCCACCATCACGTGCCGCACGCCGATGTTGTATCGCTCGGCGGCATAGTCTTCGTCATGCGGTCCGACGAGGAGCCTGTGGGCCCAGCCTTGCAGTGTACGCTTCAGGCGGTCGATCTGTGCCTGACCTCCGGTGAAGACTTTCGCGGCGTCCGGGTGCAGAGCGATTTGGTTGTAGAAGCGCTCCGACAAGCCGGGGAAGTGGCGTTCCATCGCTGCGGCTACAGACCGCAGAAGACGGGCGTCCTCGTCGGTAAATCCTACGTAACGCTTCATTTCCGCGAAAAACGTCTCGGGCTTTCTGGCCACGGCCTGCACCCTGTGTTAGAATTGCTCGTTGAGAGCCCTGTCGAAGGAAAGCATCTTACCATTGGACTGGAAGCTACCAAAACGTCTTCTCCAGTTTCCTCCCACGTTCGGACAGAATCTATTTGTTTTGGCCATATCCTTGACAGGAATTGTCGTTGTGGTTGTCTACGAATCCTACCAGGAAGGGTTAACGATTCGCCATGGGTTGGTGATCGCGTTGCTGGCGGCGCTTTCCGCGGCCACCGGCATGTTGATCTTCCAGGAGCGCCGGTCGTGGGCGTTGCTGCGCGACCTTCGCTCCGCCATCAGCAAAATCGCTCCGAACTACGCCAAGCTTACGGCGGGAAATAACCCCCTCACCAGCACGGAGGGTCTGGAAAAAGAAATCCGGATGCTCACGGAACGCTGGACGGAATTCTGCCTGCACTGCCAGCGCGTCCACGATGCGGAAATGGTTCACGCCGAGCACCTGGCGACCATCGGAGAATTGGCCGCCGGGCTGGCGCACGAAATCCGCAACCCGCTGGCGGGCATCGCCGGCGCCATCGAAATCATCACCAAGGATTTTCCCCGGGATCATCCCGACCGGGAAGTGCTGGACGACCTGCGGCAGGAAGTGCGGCGGATCGAGAAGACTCTCAACGATTTGTTGGTTTACGCCCGCCCCAAGCCGCCGCAGTTCGGACGCGCGGACATCAAGGAAACGATCGCTCGCACTTTGCAGCTCGCCCGCCAGCAGACAGGGGCGAGACAAGTTAATTTCTCGATTCAGATTTCGCCTTCCTTCCCGCCCTTCCTGGCCGACTCGGAGCAACTTCACCAGGTCCTGCTGAACCTCGTTCTGAACGGAATTCAGGCCATCGAGAAAGAAGGCAGGATTACCATCGAGGCGAATCTGCGCAGCGCCGACGGGCCGAACCGGCCTGGGACTGTGGAGATTTCGGTGGCCGACACCGGGCCCGGAATTCCCCCGGAGCACCTGGAGCGCATCTTCCGTCCCTTCTACACCACCAAGCGTGGAGGGACGGGTTTGGGGTTGTCCCTCTGCCGGCGTATCATGGCCGCGCACGGCGGAACGCTCAGCGCCGAGAGCGAGCTGAAGAAGGGAAGCCGCTTCATTATCCGCATTCCTTGGCGCGAGGTGGCCGAGGAAGCCAAACAAGTTTATGTCCAATGAGAAAGTCCTGATCGTCGACGACGAGAAGCTCATCCGCTGGTCGGTGCGGCGCCAACTGGAGGAGTGGGGCTACGTCGCATTGGAAGCCGAGAGCGGTACGGGCGGCTTGGCGCAGATTCGCAGCGAGGCGCCCGACCTCATCCTGCTCGACGTGCGCCTGCCGGACCTGAGCGGCATCGAAGTCTTGCGCGAGATCAAACAGAATAACCTGTCCATTCCGGTCATCATGATTACCGCCGACCCGCAGTTGGACGACATCAAGACGGCCATCAAGCTCGGCGCGCTCGACTTCGTCAAGAAGCCGCTCGATTTCGACGAATTCCAGATCACCATCGAGAATGCAATCGACCGCGCGCATCTTCGGTCCGAGCGCGACAGCCTGCGCGAGGAAGTCAAGAAGCGCTCCGGCTACCACGAGGTCGTGGGCAAGTCGCCGCGCATCGTGGAGTTGATGAACTTCGTCCGCAAGGTTGCCGCCAGCGAAGCCTCGACGGTTCTGATTCAGGGAGAAAGCGGCACCGGCAAAGACCTGATCGCCAATTCCATCCACTACGACAGCGTCCGCGCCGACAAGCCTTTCGTGGCCATCAATTGCTCCGCCATCCCCGAGAACCTGATGGAGGCCGAACTGTTCGGGCACGAGCGCGGCGCGTTCACCGATGCCAAGGCCCAGAAAAAAGGCCTCTTCGAAATCGCCGACGGTGGCACGCTCTTCCTGGACGAGATCGGCGAGATGTCCACTTACCTGCAAGCCAAACTCCTGCGCGTGCTGGAAGACCAGACCATCCGCCGAATCGGCGGGGTAAAAGACATCGGAGTGGACGTGCGCGTGGTTGCCGCTTCTAACCGCGACCTGGAACAGGGCGTGCGCGACGCGACGTTCCGCCAGGATTTGTTCTACCGGTTGAGCATTATCCCAATTTTTATTCCTCCTTTGCGCAATCGAAAGGAAGATATCCTGCCGCTGGTGGAGTTTTTCATCGATCGCTACAACTTCCGGTTCCGGAAAAGCCTTAAGGGGATTACCCAGGAGGCGCGCGACTTGTTGGTGCGCTACGACTGGCCGGGCAACGTGCGGGAACTCAAGAACGCCATCGAGCGCGCCATGATTCTGGAGGAGGCGGACTACATCCGCCCCACTTACCTGCCCATTCAGGTCACGGGGCAGGCTCCGGGTTATGAAACCAGTATTCCGATGACGGTTCCGGACAGCGCCGAAGTTGTCGCCTCCGGCGTCGTAAACACCACCGTGGCGTCGTGGCGGCTCCTCCCCAATGGCAAGATGATCCCCGTGCTGGAACTGCCCAAGGAAGGCACCTCACTGGAAGAGGTGGAACGGGAACTGGTCGGCCTGGCGTTGAAGCAGACCGACGGCAACCAAACCCACGCCGCGAAACTCCTCGATATCTCCCGCGACGCGCTCCGCTACAAGATGAAGAAGTTTGGGTTCGATTCTGATAATGAGTCCTAAAGAGTGACGAGGTTGCAGCGCGGGCCCGCTGCTCATTTCGGGACCTATAACCGACGCCTGAGGAGACGGCGGGTCCACGCCTCGGAACTTTTTCGGCAGTCAGGCATCAAATGAAACCGGTAGAGGTCGGATCGCGCGGCGATAAAAGACCTCCAGCGTGAGCAGATTCCGGGACAACCGGGCACAGGAACAAACATGCCAATTATCCGCGACGAAGACGCCGTGGAAATCAAAGAACGGCTGCGGGAATTGACCGCCCCGGTCAAGCTGATTCATTTCACTCAGGAACTAAATCTGGAGTACGGCCTGGAAACCCGGAAACTGTTGGAAGAGGTCGCCGCGCTATCCGACAAGCTCACCCTCGAGGTCTACAATTTCCTGATCGACAAGGAAAAGGTTGTCGAGTACGCAGTAGACAAGGTCCCCGCCACGGTGGCCCGCAACGGCAAAGACTACGGTATCCGTTTTTACGGCATTCCGGCGCGGTACGAGTTCTCGACCTTTCTTGACGCCATTCTGAGTGTCTCCAAGGGTGATTCGGGCCTGAAACCCGAAAGCAAAGAGAAACTCGCCGCCGTCACCCAACCCCTGCATCTCGAAGTTTTCGTCACGCCGACCTGACCTCACTGCCCGCAGGCGGTGCGCCTGGCCCACAGTTTCGCGATGGAGAACGACCTCATCCAAGCCGACGCCATCGAAGCTTCGGAGTTTCCTGACATGGCTTCGCGATACCGAATCTACGCGGTGCCCCGGACCATCATCAACGGCGAGGGTTCGATTGAAGGTTCGCTTCCGGAGGCTTTCTTCCTGGAAGCGGTGTTGAAGGCCGCTGCACCCGCCTCGGGCGAGGAACACTCGCAGCAGCAGTTGTAATCAGGCCTGCAATCAGAGGCGCGCATTTCGCGGCGCTGCGAAACCAAGGCCAGTGCTCAATATTTCAGAACCGAGTGGAGTTCGTAGCGGGACAGCTTCTCGCGGCCCTTCAGGAATTCCAACTCAATCAGGAAACCGATGCCCGCCACCCGGCCTCTCAGCGATTCGACCAGCCCGGCGACGGCGACGGCGGTCCCGCCGGTAGCCAGCAGGTCGTCAATGATCAAAACTTCCTGCCCGGGTGTGATGGCGTCGCGATGCATTTCGAGCGCGTCCTTGCCATATTCGAGGCTGTAGCTCGCCTGGGCCGTTGCCGCGGGGAGCTTCTTGGGCTTGCGCACGGGCACGAAGCCGGCATTCAGGCGGTAGGCAACCAAGGGCGCGAAGATGAACCCCCGGGCCTCAATGCCCACCACGAGGTCGATCGTGCGGCCGACGTAGTGGTTGGCTAGCGCGTCCACGGCCCGGTGCAATCCAACCGGATCCTTCAACAGCGTGGTGATGTCGTAGAAAAGAATCCCCGGCTTGGGAAAGTCAGGAACTTCCCGGATCAACTGCTTCAGTTCGTCCACTCAGCCTCCTATTGAGCCATTGAGTCATTAGGCCATTGAGCCATTGAGGCATTTTGCCTTCGGTCCGTCAAACGTCGAATCAGCTCTTCAATGACTCAATCGCAAAATCACTCAATCACTCAATGAACTTCACCACGTTCCTTCAATCACAAATCGGTTGTATCGACTGATGACCGGCGCTTCGAACTCGTCCACGCCGCGGACGCGCGCGCCGAGGGGGCCTTCGGTGAGGTGGCGCTTGAACTCTTCCAACAAGACTTCATCGCCGATGGCGTAGGCTTCGACGTTGCCGTCTCCGAGGTTCTTGACATACCCGCAGAGGCCAAGCTGGTTCGCCGCGGCCTCGGCAAAAAAGCGGTATCCAACGCCTTGAACCCTTCCCGATATCAGGAACTTCTTTGCGATTTTCACGTCGTTGGTTTCGCGGGCTTGTTGGTTGGCCTTCCGGCCTTTCGCCTTTTGGATGTCAGCCATCTCCCGGTGTCTCTGAGCCTCTGTGGCTCCTCATGCGCGCCGCGGCCCGCTCAGCAGTCGCGCCGGGAACGTGATGGCTGCGCGAAGCAGCTCGAGGACTCCGTCGACCGCAATTCCAAGGATGCGGAACGGCAGCAGCAGGAGCCAAACGATCGGGTAGAGCACCAGCGCCAGCAGCGCCAGCGGCCAGCAGAGCACCAGCAAGATGCACCAGAGCAGAAACTTGACCATGGCGGACGCCTCCCTTTTCCCCTCCTGCCTCACCTAATAATACGCAGAGGTGGCCTCAGAGTTCCACACCTGTTCGCCGGGAGAAGGCATCGCCACTTGCGGCGCCTCGCAAGCGATCGCAAACCTCCGCCAATCTTCCGGGAAAGTTCGTGATGATGCCGTCCACTCCGTCGGATATTTTACGGCGCATCCGGTCCGGTTGGTTCACCGTCCAGGCAACAACGGAGAGGCCAGCCTTGTGGGCTCGGCGAATAAGCCGCCGAGAGGCAAAGGCCCGATGAAGTGCGACGCACCGAGCGCCGACGGACTTCGCCCGGCGCAGCGCCAGCAGGGGTCGCGAGAAACTCGCGCCCAGGAGGATCTCGGCATCGAGCGCGCGCAGCCGCCGGAGCGCGGCAAAGTCGAAGGAAATCACCGTAACCACTTGAACCGCCCCGGCGCGGTGGATCGCTTCCAATACGCGCGCCTCAATTCCCGGGTAGTCGTCACCGCCTTGCTTGATTTCCACGTACGCGCAGCAGGCCCGGTCGCGAGTCCATTCGAGGACCTCTGCCAGCGTGGGGATGCGCAGAGCCTCGAACCGCCGCTGGGCGTTGGCCGGATTTTTCCGGTTGAACCACGAGCCCGCATCCAGGCGTTTGAGCGCAGATACGGAATAGGCGCTCACCCAGCCGTGTCCTGAAGTAGTGCGGTCGAGGCGGGCGTCGTGGATGACCACCGGGACGCCGTCTGAGGACAAGCGGACGTCAAGTTCGATGCCGTCAGCGCCCTGCCGGAGCGCCAGCTCGAACGCGGCCATCGTATTTTCGGGGGCGTCGCCGGCGGCGCCGCGGTGGGCAAGGTTCAGGATTCGCCTGCCAGGTTGTGAAATGCGCTGGCGTTCTACAATGCGCTTAAGGAAGGGTCGGATGATGGGCACGGTTGGAATTATGAATTCTGAATTATGAATGATGAAAAGTGGGCATCGGAGTTTTGTATACAATTGATAATATTACAGTTAGTTCTTCATAATTCAGCATTCATAATTCATAATTGTTTTTCCCTACTCCCGAACTCCCGCCTGCGCGCAGCGCGAGAAAGCGGCGAGAGCCGCCTGGAGGCGTTCAGCGCTCCAGCCGAATCGGCCGGCGAAAATCTTCGCCACCGCGGGCGCGGCTTCGCGGAGCGTGCAAGCGGCCCAGTTCAAGCCGGAGCGCCGCAGGAGAAAATCTTCCAGGTTCACGGCCATCTCGTGCCGGATGGCAAACTCCACTTCGCCGGCGAGCAACGTGGGCATACCCGGCAGCGGCTCGGCCAGATGCTTCTCTGCGCGCAAGGGGCCGAGAACCAGCGGCCAGCGGCTGCCGTAGGTGCGCACGATCCGTTCCGCGACGGTGCGCGGCAGGCGGAACTCGGAGGCGGCACGTTCGGTGGATGACTTGACAAAGACCTCGAACGGCCCGGTGTGCCCGCCGGGAAGCGGAACGTGGCGCGAGGGATGACTAACGCCTCGCGTGCCGATGCGCAGGTCGGCCACAACCCGGTCGATCAACTTCTCGCCCAGGGCGCGCGCGGTGGTGAGCTTGCCTCCGCAGATCGAGACGAAGTTCGTTGCCCACGGGTCGCGATGGAAGCGATATTCGCGCGTGTTGGCGGAGGGGCTGCGTCCCGGTTCCATCACCAGGGCGCGCAACCCGGCAAAGCTGCCCAGGACGTCGCTGGGTTTGAGTGGCTGACGGAATATCCGGTTCGCGGCTTCCAACAAGTACTCGACGTCGGCTTGGTCGGGCTGCACGTTTGCGGGGTCGCCTTCGTAATCGGTGTCCGTCGTCCCAAGCAACGCGTAGCCATGCCAGGGGATCATTAAGAAAACGCGGTCGCCCGGCACAATTGCGGCGAGCAGCGCGTAGCCGCTCGTTACGCTCGGGAGAATGATGTGCGTCCCCTTAGTCAGGCGCAGGGTTTTCGACCCATCGAAGCCGGGGACGAGCGCGCGGACATGGTCCACCCAGGGCCCCGCCGCGTTGATCCAGAAGCGCGAGGCGATCTCGTATCGCCGGCCCGTCAGGCGGTCATAGGCCTCCGCGCTCATCACCGTCCCCTCGTGAGCGCCGGAGCGCGTGGAGAGGGACAGGCCCCCGACCTCGGTATAGTTCGCCACCACGGCGCCGTGCTCGGCCGCGTCCAGGACGAATTCCAAGGTCAGGCGCGCGTCGTCAGTCTCCGAGTCATGATAGATGGCCGCGGCCCGCAGACCATCGCTCCGCAGCGCCGGGATAGCGCGCGCGGCATCGGCGGGGCTGAGCATCCGATGGCGGTCTTCACGCCCCAGGTTTCCGAGCAGGTCGTAGAGCGTCAGGCCGACGCGGATCTTGAGAGGGTAGTAAGGGTCGCCGGGATAAATCGGCAGCAGGAACGGCAGCGGCCGCGCCAGGTGAGGCGCAAGCTCGCGCAACCGGCGCCGCTCGGTCCGTGCCTCGTGCACGAGCGCGAAATCCAATTGCTCGAGATAACGCAGTCCGCCGTGGATCAGCTTGGAAGAGCGGCTGGAAGTGCCACTGGAAAAATCCTGGGATTCAACCAGCGCCACCTTCAGCCCGCGCAAGGCCGCTTCGCGTGCCGTCGCCGCGCCGTTAATGCCTCCGCCTATCACCACCAGATCAAAGTTCTGGTGGGAGAGTGCTTCCAGGTCCCTTTTCATAGAAGCCCGTCCAGCGTGCGTAACAGATTATCACGAATTGACAGCGGCGGTGGCGCCGGGGTGCCCGGCCGATGGCGGATGCCATCACCCCATGAGATGTTTTATAATCTCGTAACAAGGAGTTTCACGTGCCGGTGTCGGCCTCCAGGGCGACCAAAGAATTCCAGCCGGCCTACCTTCGCCGGTGCGAGAGCGGCGAACTCGAGCGGCGCGTCGAGCGCGCGCTCAGCTTACTGGAATCCTGCACGGCCTGCCCGCGCAATTGCCGCGTCAATCGCTTGGCCGGCAAGTTCGCGGTTTGCAAGACGGGCCGTTATGCGATTGTCTCCAGCTACAACGCCCACCACGGCGAGGAAGACTGCTTGCGCGGCTGGATCGGCTCGGGCACGATTTTCTTTTCCGGATGCAATCTGCGCTGCGTCTTCTGCCAGAATTTCGACCTCAGTTGGCAACTGCGGGGCACGGCCGCGCCGCCCGAGAGGCTCGCCCGCATGATGCTCGAGCTTCAGGCCGACGGCTGCCATAACATCAACTTCGTCACGCCCGAACACGTCGTTCCGCAAATCGTCGAAGCGTTGCCGCTCGCTATCGAGCGCGGCTTGCGTCTGCCCATCGTCTACAACACCAGCGCCTACGATTCGATGGAGAGCCTGGAACTGATGGACGGCATCGTCGATATCTACATGCCCGACTTCAAGTACTGGGACTCCGAAATGGCGCGGAAGTATTCGAAGGCGCCGGACTATCCCGACGTCGCGCGGCGTACCATCAAAGAGATGTACCGCCAAGTAGGCGACCTCGTCATGGACGAGCACGGCTTGGCCAAAAGAGGCGTGCTTATCCGGCACCTGGTGATGCCCGGCGATATCGCGGGCACGCGCGAGGTCATGCGCTGGATCGCGCGCGAACTTTCGCCGACCACCTACGTGAACGTGATGGCGCAGTACTATCCGGCGGGCAAGGTTTCGCCTGGCGAGTACCCGGAGATCAACCGCCGCCTCACGCCGACTGAGTACGAGCGGGCCCTCGACGAAGCCCGGCGCGCCGGACTTGACCGCCTCGACTCCCGTCAGCCAATATAGTGAAGTGAAGTCTCTCGATGACTATCTCGTCCTCGCCACGCAGAGTCACGGCCACATGTGCCCGGGGCAGGTGCTGGGCGTGCGCATGGCGATGCTGGGGTTGAAAGAGTTGGGAATCGACGACCCCGTGAAGCACCGCAAGCGGCTGGTCACCTTTGTCGAGATCGACCGCTGCGCCACGGACGCGGTCGGCCTCGTGACCGGATGCCGCCTGGGGAAACGCTCGCTGAAGTTCCTTGATTACGGCAAGGTGGCGGCAACGTTTGTGGACTTGGAGAAGAACCGCGCTGTGCGCGTGGTGGCTCGCGACGATTCGCGCGCCAGGGCGAAGGAAATGTTTCCGGAATTGGGGGACGCCTCAAAGCAGCAGCTTGAAGCTTACAAGGTCATGGGAGACGCGGAACTGTTTTTTCTCCAGCGCGTCAAGGTCAAGCTGCAGCCCGAAGATTTGCCGGGGCGGCCGCGCTCGCGCGTCACCTGCGAGCAATGCGGGGAAGGCATCAACGACGGCCGCGAGCGGCGCGTGGCGAGTCGCGTCCTCTGCCGGAGCTGCGCAGGCGAAAGCTATTATGAAGCAGTGACGAGTGACAAGTGATGAGAAAGGAGCCAGGAGGCAGGAGTCAGAAGACAGAATAAACAAAATCCTGAATGGTTCGCAGTTTGGCCGTTGCTAACTTCCAAGCCACGTTCGTTGGTCGGGGAGGCTTCTTGATTCTGCATTCTGGATTCTGACTTCTGGCTCCTGACTCCTTTGCTCGTCACTCGTCACTGTCCTTAACATGTCCGAACCGCCCATCATTATTGCGAGTATCCCGCCGGAATCGGCCATCATCCACCGCCGATTCGCGCCCATTGCCACGTTCGTCATCCTCGCGTTGAACGTCGCGATCTTTGCCCTGATGGAATTCTCGGGTGGTTCCAAGTCGCCCGAGGTGCTGCTGAACTTCGGAGCGTCCTACGGGCCCTACGTTCGTCGAGGAGAGTACTGGCGGCTCGTGATGCCGATGTTCCTGCACATCGGCTTCTGGCACCTACTGCTCAATTCGGGCGGGCTGGTCGTGCTGGGTCGCATCCTGGAGAGTGTCTATGGCTACGGGCGCTTTGCGCTGCTGTACGTGGCGTGCGGGATCGGCAGTTCGTTTCTCTCCATGATAGTCTCGGCGCATGTGGCGGCTGGAGCCTCGGGCGCGATTTTTGGGATCGCGGGCGCCATGCTGACCACGGGTTACCTGCACCGCGCGGCCGTCCCCCGGCGCTGGCGAAGGTCGTTTGGGGGAGGAATCCTGCCCCTCATTCTCCTCAACCTGCTTTTCGGATACTCCGTGAAGGGGATTGATAACTGGGGACACCTGGGTGGACTCATCACCGGCATCCTATTGAGCGCCGTGTTCGCCCCTCCGGGTATCGAGTGGGTCCCGGGAACTGTCGAGGAAGAACCTTCGCAGACGGCGGTGGTATTCCCTATCGCGCTTGTGGCTCTGGCGATGGTGGCGGGCGTCGCTCACTACCGGACGTCGCGCGTAACTGCGCGCTTAGTGGCGGAGAGCGCACGCCTTCGCGCCGCGGGCAAGACGGACCAGGCCCTGGAACGCATCCGGGAGGCTTTCCGGGTGGCGCCAAGCGACGAACGCCCGCACGAGGAGTTGGGTGCGCTCTACCTGAGCCAGAATCGCATCCCGGACGCCATCCGGGAGTATGCCGAGGCTCGTCGTTTGAGCCCCGTCTCACCACGCGCCCAAATAGGGTTGGCGATGGCGTACCGGAAAAAGGGCGAGGTGGCCAAAGCTCAGAAGCTGTTTGAGGATCTCGTCGGGGACGAACTGCACACCGCGGACGGCCAGCGTTTGCTCGCTGATCTCTACAGCGAACAGAAGCTTTACGGAGACGCCGTCCAGCACTACCAGGTTGCGCTGAATCTAAATCCCAACGATGGAGCGGCGCACAACAACCTGGCTTGGCTTTTCGCCACCTGCGATGACGAGAAACTCCGGAATCCCGGCGCCTCGCTCGACCACGCGCAGAAAGCCGTCGAGCTGAGCAGGTGGAAGGTGCCGGCTTTCATCGACACGCTCGCGGAAGCCCTCTATGTCAACGGGAAGTTTAGCGACGCGGTCAGTGTCCAGACCCGCGCTTTGAAACTCGACCCGGACAACCAGGAATTCAAAGAGCACATGGCGCGCTACCGCAAGGCTGCCGGAGCCTGACGAGCAGCCCTTCCGCAACCTCGCACCGATTTTGATTTTCTGCGGAACAACAAAACAGCAGGATTTCTACGCCCCACTTGACGGTGGCGCTCTGCCTCGAAGAGGATGTCCTGCTGCTACGGGCAGGCGCTAGAGTGCGAGGCGGACGTCGCGGCCGATCACATCACGGATTCCCTCCTATCCCAGGGCCGCTGATTCGTGATATATCACCACGACTCTCCCTCGCAATTGACGGCTCTTAGAATCAGGTGAACCATGTCCGCTTACTCATTTCGCCGTAAAGCAATAGTTGCTTCAATGTTTCTCATCTTGGTGATGGCCGACCTGATGGTCCTGGGCGGATTCACGGGGCCGCTGGCCCGTGCGCAGGCAGCCAATCCCCCCCGGCTGGATGTTCCCTTCACCCTTTCCGTTCCAACGCCGCACGTCGCGTGGGGCAAGCCCTCGCCCGGCGCGCCGGTCCGTGCCTTCGTGGTGCCCAGCGTCAGCGAAGGGCGCACGCTCGTCGAACTCGCCCAGCGCCTGGACCTGACCTTCGACACGGTGATGATTGATGAAGCCTGGGACGTGAACACCTGGACCGTGGGGACCGACCAGAACTACGAAGCGCGCAATTACAAACTGGCTTACAATTACCTGGATGAAGACCTCGCCAAGTCGACGCCTTACGACGTGATCGTCATTCCCAGCCTCCACGGCTGGAACCGCTTGCCGGCCACAGCACGCGAAGCGATCCGGAAACGCGTCGAGCAGGGAACGGGTCTGGTGCTGATTCATCCCACTACGGGACTCCCGGCGCCTGACGACCCTCCCAGCCAGCGTCCGATGAATGATTTTGCCCCTGACTACGAAGTCGCGCCGGGCGAGGAACTGTGGGACCTGTCGCCGTTGGTCGGGGTGCTTTCCGACCGGCTCGACTCGCGCGGCCATCGCCAAATCCGTCCGGACGCGATCGTCAATGGGCCGTGGAGACGCGCAGCCGAGCACCCCATTTCTTCGAATCTTCCGTTCGAGTCTTTTCCGGCGGATTACCTGAAGCATTATCGCTATCTGCTTGGCAAGGATTCGACGGCGTTGGCGGTGGGGGCGGAGGGCGAGCCCATCATCGCGACGAAGTTGTACGGGAAGGGAAGAGTCGTCGCGCTCGGTTACGTCAACACCGGCCTTTCGCCGATGATCGATCCGAAGATCCTCGGCGGGCGCGATGACCATTGGTGGGAATACGTCTACTCCTTGCTGTGCCGTTCCATCCTCTGGGCCGCGAAGCGCGATGCCGCCGTAAACCTGTTGCCCATGTCCATATCCTCCGACGCGAAAGGGCGAAGGTTGGTGTCCGCACCGGTGCGGAATGCGGCCGCGCTTGGGAATGCTGAGATCAGGGCGCAGATTTCCAACGA
>Ga0315284_10002648_pt1 | contig 25533 bp, 20 predicted proteins | sample YL17G09_16_MG_FD_203696 | JGI IMG/M metagenome (GOLD analysis project Ga0315284, IMG submission 203696) | Sediment microbial communities from Yellowstone Lake, YNP, Wyoming, USA - YL17G09_16 | ecosystem: Environmental > Aquatic > Freshwater > Lake > Sediment | place: USA: Wyoming | collected...
TAGTTTGCCGTGTAGGCTGAGTTGGTTGATGTGTCGTTCGCCCAGCCGTAATAGGTATAAGTGCCCTCGCTAAGGTTCGTCACGTTCGCGTAGAACAGGTAAGTCGTCGAATTATATTTCCAGAACTCGCTCTGATAATGCAGCCAGACCTCCTGCGCGGACAAAGAGCGGTTGTATACCCGGACCTCGTCCAAGGTACCGTTGAAATAAGTGCTGTCGTAGCCTACAAGGTTCCTCCTTCCAAGGGTGAAGGTGTCGGCGTTGTTCACGTTGAAGAAATACCCCCCAGTAGCTGAGGAACCTGCGAAATACGTCACCGACTGGTTCTCGCCGTCTATATAGACGCTGTTGTAGTTCGAGCCGATGACCACCGCTGCGTGATGCCAGACGCTGTCGATATAATAATTGTGCCCCTTGCGAACGAAAGCTACGATACGATTAGATCCTCCGCTGGCTTGCATCGCGCCGAAGCTCTCGTCGGAATAGGTGCCCGTCTGATCGCCCAAATATACTCCGAATCTGTCTGTCGTCGTATCCTTGTCCGCCAACTCGAAAACACACTGAGTAGTCTTGGGGTTGCTCCTGAACCAGAACTCCACGGTTCCGGTAGAATAGTCGTCGAACGACGAGACATAGGAAGTGAGGTTAACCAGATCGTCCAATGCGTCAAAGGCAACACCATAGCCAAAACGGCCGGAGGCGGTCCAATTAGGCCGATTGGTGCCATTACTGCCCAAGGTCGCATTACGCCCGTACTTCGAAATATCCACCGCCTTCGTCGCATTCTCACCAATCCCGGAATTGTTGTTGAAAGAGAGCGCCAACACCAGCGAGTCGTCGTATATCGAATAATTCGTCCCGTTCCAGTTGAAAATGAATGTGTTGAGGTTCGGCTCGTTAATAGATATGTTCACCTGCGTCCAGTTCCTAGAAATGGTTGTACCGTTCTCCTCGGTCGGCGCCGAGAAATTCAGGACAGGCACGACACTCACGTTCACATTAAAAACCCCGGAAAACCCGCTGTTCCCCCCAGCGTCGGTGCAGTTCACGCCCCAGTTATGCACGCCCTCGGCCAGAGAAACGTTGAAAGTCTGGTTCACGTCCTTCGCAACAGACGCCATAGACTGACCCACCACGCCATCAACCGAAAGATTACAATAACTAACGGACGAATCATCCGAGACGTTAAAAGTAAAGGACACATTACCCGCAGCAGACCACACAGTATTATTACCCGGAGCAGCCAAAGACACCACAGGAGCGGTAAAATCGACAAACAAATACCTCGGACTGCTCGTATTATACGTGTTTGTATACGCTGAATTACCGGCAGAATCGTTCGCCCAACCATAATACGTATACGTACCGCTCGTGAGATTCGTGACGTTCGCATAGAAACGATACGTCGTAGAATTATACTTCTGGAACTCGCTCTGATAATGTAGCCAGACCTCTTGGGCTGAAAGGGAGCGGTTGTAGATGCGGACTTCGTCGATTAAGCCTTTGAACTGCTCGTCGCCGCTGCTTGCATAGTGACTGTATCTGCTGCCGTAGGAGCGGCCGATGAGAAGCTGGTTTGTATTGGCAGGTGGAAGCGAAGCTGTGAGACTGGTTGAGGACTCGAGAACGCCGTTTCTGTAAAGGGAAAGGCGCGTGCCGTTGTAAGTGACCGTAAAATGATTCCATTCAGGCTGCCAGTTATTGGTTGCGGTTGATAGCTCAGAATCTGTTGCACTTCCCCATCTGGCTGCCTTGTTGGCTGTAAGGCCGCCTGCTGTGGTGAAAGCCCCTCCTGCGTAGAGGGCGCCATTCCAGACCGCAAGGGCATAGATATAGTTGTTCAGCCCGGAGTCAAGCGCGCTCCATGTCGACCCGTCCCATATAGCTATGCGGTTGGCTGAAACACCGCTTGCAGTGGTAAAAGACCCTCCTGAGTAGAGGGAACCATTCCAGATCGCAAAGCAATAGACATTGGGGTTCATCCCTGAGCCAAGCGCGCTCCAGGTCGACCCGTCCCATCTAGCTGTGTAGTTGGCTGAATTGCCGCCTGCTGTGGTAAAAAGCCCTCCTGCGTAGAGGGAACCATTCCAGACCGCAAGGGACCATACGGAGCTGCCCATCCCTGAGCCAAGCGCGCTCCAGGTCGACCCGTCCCATTTGGCTATGTAGTTGGCTGAACTTCCACCTGCTGTGGTGAAAGTCCCTCCTGCGTAGAGGGAGCCATTCCAGACCGCAAGGGAATAGACAAGGCTGCCCATGCCTACGCCGAGGTTAGACCATGTTGAACCGTCCCATTTGGCTGTGTAGTTGGCTGAATTTCCGCCTGCGGTGGTGAAAGACCCTCCTGTGTAGAGGGAGCCGTTCCAGACCACGAGGGAACGGACATCGCTATTCATGCCTGAGCTGAGGTTAGACCATGTTGAGCCGTCCCATTTGGCTATGTAGTTGGCTGAACTTCCGCCTGCTGTGGTAAATTCCCCTCCTGCGTAGAGGGAGCCGTTCCAGACCGCAAGGGAATAAACAGTATTATCCATGCCTGAGCCGAGGGCAGACCATGCTGAGCCGCTCCATTTGGCTATGCGACCGAGGCCTGAATTGGTAAAAGACCCTCCTGCGTAGAGGGAGCCATTCCAGACCGCAAGGGACCATACGGTACCGGCCAGAACGCCGACGGCAGACCAGCTCTTCGAATCATTCGAGATGAAGGCGAACTTGAGCTTTCCATCAGACTTGTCCAAGAAGACCTGATAACTGCCCTTGTCCAAAAGCCCCTGATAATAATCAGAACTACCGCTGAACTGCAAAGCAGGCTTGAAATAACCCATGATCGTGAAATTATTCGTTATCGTGAGCGATCCGCCGTCTGGGATCGTCACCACGTCGTCTACGCCGTCGAACTGCAAGGCCGAGCGGAATTTTCCTGACGAGTTCCAGATTGCGCCTGAGATCGTGCCGTTGTTTGAATATTTCGATATATCCACAGCTTTTGTGGAACTCTCCCCAATCGCCGAATTGTTGTTGAAATTCAACGCCAACACCAACGAATCGTCGTATATCGAATAATTCGTCCCGTTCCAGTTGAAAATAAAAGATGACAGGTTCGCCGTCGCCTCATAAACCGAGATATTCACCTGCGAGGAATTGACCGTTATCGTCGTTCCGTTCTCGGCCGTCGGCGCCGTGAAGTTGAGGTAATCAAGCTCTTCCCCCCCGACGGTATAATTGAGGGAAATTATCGGCTTCAGGGGCGTTATGTAGACTTCGTCTGCGTAGTCGTAGCCGGACTGGTCGGTGAAAGAGTGCGTCTCGGTGGGGGTTGCTGTTCCCTCGGCCAGTATGACTATCGTGCCCGCAGCCGCACGGCCGTTAGCCGAGGGGTCTTGTGACAGCAGCCTGGCTGACGAATAACTCTGGGTGAGGGAGGTTACGTCCTGGCTTACGGCTGCACTGTAAGTATGCGACGGGTCCGGGTACTGCAGGTCGGCGTATCCGTTAGCCGGATAGCCTCTGAGCCACGCGTATTTGACCGTGAAGCTGTTTACGTTGGTGAAGTTGACGTAGGAAGTGCTGGTCGAGGTTCCGTAGTCGTTTGTCAAGCCTATCATCATCCAACCGTTGGCCGCTATCCTGCTCGACGAGAAGGTAACGTTCTCTGATTTGCCTCCCGCGTACTGATAGACCCAGTCCAGTGTTTCATTGAGCAGGTACACCGGGGTCGGCCCTCCCGAGCCGTAGGTGAAAGTCCCGACCCGGTTATTAGAGACGCCCATCTTGTAATAAGCATAGCCTCCGTCATTGTACAGGTTCTGGTAATTTGGCGCCGAGAAGTTGCTTGAGAACTGGACTACAACGCTTTTCTCAGTCACGTACACCGAATGATTCACGCCCCCAAATGACGAGGTCTTGGTAAAGTTCACGGATTCATTGAAGCACCTTGAATAGACCGTACTATTGCTGTAGAACGGCAGACACGTCAGGGTGTTGTTCGAATAAGAGATGCCTGAGGCGCCCAGCTGATTCCTGAGGGCCGTAAGGTTCAAGGTCTGGTTCGCAGAGTCGACATAGAAGACATGCGACCACGTCGACAGAGCAGTCAGATTCTCGGAACTATTCGAAGCCAGGGAGTTGCCGTAATACATGTACACGCTGGCGTTGCTGTTATTCGCGATCCACGGAACCCTTAAATAGAACACCGCGGTGGTGTTGGATGCCAGGTTACATTGGCTTTTATTGTAGGATATCAGGGACTCCGTTCCCGGGGAGGGGATATAAGTGAACCTCACATCGTCGCAGTACCTTCTGACCTTTCCGGCTGTGTACTCGGCGGAAAAATTATAGGCGATGAAAGCCATATAATCAGACACGTCCTCGACGGCGTTCGAAATCCTAATCTCCTTTCTGTAAAGCCAGGCGGACAAATCCGTCGCCCAGTTGTGCGCGTACGCGACCGAGGAGCCGAACGTGAATTTGAGGTGGTGGCTTCCGGAGGAGAGCACCTTGGAGGTCTCGTATCCGGTCTCGTTGCAGGAATAATTCGCCACGTAGACCGAGTCGTTTATCCACTCGTAGCCGAGGACTTGGCTTCCGCACCTTAATTCGAGGAATCTCAGGTCGCTGCCGGAATCCGAGTAATTAGTCCACGTCGTGCCGTCGACCGCCGTAATCCAGAGGTCTGCCGCGCCGGTTGTGTTGTATTCCACAACCCAGTTCCCGCCGACCAAGGGGTGGCTCTGCAAATTAATGACCGTGAGGTCAGCCTCTATCTCGAAGCTTTGGTTCGAGAGCTGCGGGACAGTCCAGGTAATGAGGTCTAGCACGCCGTTTCCGTCAGCATCATGCAACGAAACGTTGTAATCGGGATCATGTGTGACTTCAGTCCTTGTGGCGTTGATCAGCCAGTATAGTCGGACAACCGCTCCGGGGCGCTCTTCTATGTCGGAGTGTGCTGAGACGTTGTAGTAGTGCATCGAGGCGTCGCTCGCTATCTCCACTTTCTTGACCCACACGTCTCCCGAGACTGAGACATCCTCTACCTTATAAGGCGCCGCAGTCTGGTACTCCACGACGTTCCTGCCAATCGTGAGGGTCCAGTTGACGGCCTCGCCCACGACCGCCGAGCCCTGAGACACGTCGATCTTCGGGCTTTCTATGTACGTCTGAGTCATCGACCGGTTGAACAGGCGCTCGACCTTCTCCTCCTTGAAGGTCTTCTCTTTCTTGTCCTTCTTCTCCTTGTCCTCGGACGCCGCGTCTGAAGCATTATCCACGCCGCCGTACTCCAGAGTGAAAGATACGTTGCCGTACTCCATCGACGAATTATGCCTCAGAGTCACTATCTTGCCAGAAACAGGAATCAAGTAATCCTTTCCCCTAAGCTCATCCAAGTCCTTGGCTTTCCCCTTCCCAACACCATCCTCATAAACCCTGATGCTGAGAGCATCCGCAGGCAGCAGGCTCGACAGATTAACCGAGGATGTGTCTTCCACCGACAACTCGACAGGCGAAGTCACAAACCTCGCCGTAAGACCGATCGACTCGCCGCCGGACAGATTCAACGACAGACAAGACGAATTGGATAAAAACACATCCCGGGCGAACACCTCTATCGAGGACGCGTCCGGGGGCAGAGACAGACACAGGCTCTGTTCCGCACCCGCCCCCATCTCGTTTGAGACGACGAAACCCTGGGTCCAGTTCACAGGCTCGCCTATCACGACATCGCCCTGTATGAGGGAGAGAGGCGCGACAATAATCGAGCCGTTGACTGCCGGATAGACAACAACAAAGCCCTCATCAACCTCATTCGTGAGATTGCCGGAGAAGAACTCGGCCTTTACGGTGTATCCCCCGGGCTCAAAGACATCATACAAATAGGTCGCATCCCCCGAACTATTCTGCAAGGCAAGTACCGGGCCTGAAGGCCCGTCAATCCATAAATCAAAAGAAAGATTTCCTGCCGAAACCTTTACAGTAGCCGATTCATTGATCAAGTAGATCTTCTTGTCGACGGACACGCTACAAGCATCGAAGATGCTGGCGTTGGCGCCGGAGTAAGCCGAAAGGACCTCGAATTCCGAATACATGCTAACGCTCCCATTCAGGGAATAAACATCCAGCCTTACTGTGTAGTTTCCTGAAGCGCTCGCGGTATACAGATACTCGGCATCTCCGGATTGATCCTGCAAGGCAAGAAGCCATTCCGAAGGCTCCCTGATCCACAGGTCCCAGGAAAGGTTGCCCGCATAAACCCGTATCGCCGCAGGCTCGGAAACAAGGTACTCTTTTTTATCCGTAGAAACGGCCACGCCGGCCAACCCGCCGTCTTCCGGGAAGGTGTTCGTCGACGTAGTGGTCGCAGGGATCAGCGTAGACTCGACCTCGAGCGATGCCTGCTCGGTCGCATCCCGGAAACGGTATTCCAGAACGTGTCTTCCCTCTTTAAGAGCCTTGAAGCTCGTATAAGAAGTCTTGGAACAGGTATAGTTTTTGTAGTAGACCCCTACCGCTTTATAGGTCTCGTTGACCTCCTCTCCATAAGGCAGCAGGTGGTAGGTCCGGCCGTCTATGTGCACAACCTCAAGATCAGGCCCCGACGTCTTCAAAGCCGACAGGCCGGTCAAGACCGTCATGAGCAGGAGTATTATGAAAGCCGCGGTTACTATGTTGAGGAGCATGTCGACGCCCTTATGACGACGCCCTGCAATCTCTTTATCATACTCTACAAGTTGTGAAACAAAATCCCTCGAAGGCCTATTCAACCGGTATATCTCATTCTCCCGCCTCAGGGATTGCAGCGATCTGCGGTCCTGCGTCTTCCTCGGATCCCTCATGGCCCGGTCGTATTCAAGGAGCATGCTGCGTATGTCCCTCTCGCCTTGGGTCGTGCTCGGAGCATAGAGCGGCTTAAAAAGCCGCCTCCTGAACAAAAAGACAAAGCTCACCGGAAGCAGGATGAAGGGAACGGCCAAAGGGACCAGGTCGTCAAACACATAATCCAGAACAACGAATGAATCAGGCGTAAGGTCGTCTCCTCCGCACGAAATGGTTTCAAACTCCACATCGTCAAAAGACGACCAGTTCACGGGCATGATCGCAAGGTCTCCCGTACCGGTCGTCCTGAAACCGTAGACTGCGATTTCGTCAAGGCGCAGCGCTGTCTGGGGATTAAGGATCTCCAGAGGTCCTTCGGAAAAGTTTTCCGCAGGCTCTGATGCGGTCACAGCGCCGGTAATCGCATTAACCGGGGCGGGCGGGATCGTAGACGCCGTTGTCGTTGTCTTCTCGCCCTCCAGGGGAAGCACTTCAAAGTAACCGGATACCTGCCTTGAGATGTCCTCGTAGAAGTACTCGGCCATCACCGAATAATTGCCCGAGACACTGGTCGAGTAGACATATTCGGTATCGTCTGAGTAGTTCTGCAAGGCAAGGAACCAGCCCGAAGGCTCCCTGATCCATAGATCGAATGAGTTGCCTCCCGATATGACGTGAACGGAAACGGGCTCGCCGGGTGCGTAGATTTCCTTTTCAAGTAACAGGCCTGTGTCGTCGAAGACGCCGGACTTGTTTTTGCCAACCGGGGGAGACAGTGTGGTTGTCGTGGATGCCGGGATGACGCCGCCGGCCGAAGATGTTGTGGAAGACTCCTCAACGGTCGAAGAGGAGGTAGATGTCGCACCAACTGCAGATATTTGCTCGTCAGGCACTGTAGTGGTCGAGGATGCCGCAGGCGTAGTGTCGGAAACGATGGTCGTGACCGGAACGAACGCATCCGACGTGCTTGGGAAGAAAACATCCGAATCGGTCGCCTCCGGAACGGGATACGTAGACGTTGTTTCTTGAGCGTGGACTGTAAGTAAAAGCAGGAGCAGAATATATGCCAGTGCTAAGCCCTTTATTGTTTTTATGTTTTTGTCAACCACCATCCTTCCCCTTGAAATTTGTCTGGCTTTTCCGGCCGCCGAAAAAAAACCGATATATAGGTAATAAATTTCTAAGTATTCATGTTTTCCGTTAAATATATTTTTTATTATCATATATGAAGACAGGCATAAATACTTTTCATTGAGCTTTGATTCTTTTTAGTTGTATTTATCATGTTCAAATTTTTGGGTATTATTTGAACTAACATCTGACAGGATTTTTAGCCTGTAAAAACCTAATATCTTTTCTATCTTATCAAAAATGAGATCGCATTACTCGAGCGGGATAAAGCCAGAACTTGACGGACAAGTAGTCCGCATAGCGGGCTGGGTTCACGAGATACGGGACCTGGGCAAGCTCAAGTTCCTTGTTTTGAGGGACAGGGAAGGCTTCGTCCAGATAACCGCAAAAAAGAACTCATGCAGCGAGGAAGTCCTGAAAACGATTGATGCGGTCAGCAGGGAATCCGTGATCGAAGTGGAAGGGCGCGTCCAGAAGAATGACAGGGCTCCGGGAGGGGTCGAGGTCGTACCCGTAAAGGTCGCGATCTTAAGCCCGGCGCAGTCGCCGCTTCCCATGGACGTCACATTAAAGGTTGATGCGGACATAGACACGAGGCTGAATAACAGGTTCATGGACGTAAGAAAGCCCGAAGTGTCGGCCATTTTCAAGATAAGGAGCAATGTGGTAAGAGCCGCCAGAACGTACCTTGACAAAAACGGCTTCATCGAGATACACACCCCCAAGATAATCGCGAGCGCAAGCGAAGGCGGGACAAACCTTTTCCCGATATCGTACTTCGACAAGGAAGCATTCCTTGCGCAGTCGCCGCAGCTGTACAAGCAGATGATGATGGCGTCCGGCCTTGACCGGGTCTACGAAACCACGTTCTATTTCAGGGCCGAAGAGCACGACACGAGAAGGCACCTGAACGAAGTGACTGCGGTCGACGCCGAGATGGCGTTCATAAAAGACGAGGAAGAGGTGATGACCTTACTCGAAGGCCTCGCCCTGGAGATGATAAATGCGGCGGCGGAATGCGGTAAAGAACTAGCCATACTCAAAAAAGAAGTGCATATGCCGCAGAAAGCCGACCGGCTCACCTATGACGAGGCCGTAGAAATGCTCGCAGCCCACGGAAAAAAGATCTCATGGGGAGAAGACATAGACACCGAAGGGGAGAAGCTTCTTGGGGAGGTCATGAAAAAAGAGCGGGCCACGGAGCTTTATTTCATAAAAGACTACCCCCTGAAAGTAAGGCCATTCTACACGATGCCCCTCGGCGAAAAACACTCGCGCTCGTTCGATCTCGAATACAAGGGCGTCGAGGTGTCGTCCGGGGCCCAGAGGGTACACGACTATAATCTGCTGGTTGAGAGGATGAAGTCTCTAAAGCTCAATCCCGACAACTTCAAATACTACCTGGACGCCTTCAGGTACGGCATGCCCCCTCACGGGGGATTCGGCCTGGGCATAGACAGGATGATGATGCAGATACTCGAACTATCCATAAGGGAAGTGGTATTGTTCCCGAGAGACCGACACCGGCTGACGCCGTGAACATGAAAGCGTACCAGCGGAAGATATTCGGAGGACACCTCTCCATAGCGATCGGCCTCATATTGTCCATAATAACGATCGGCACCATAGGCTACATAAAGCTTGAAAATTTAACGCCCCTGGATGCATTATATCATACGGTAATCACGATAACCACGGTAGGCTATGCCGACGCCGCCACAAAGGCGGAGACAAAGATCTTCACGATGGCGATCGCCCTGGCCGGGGTAGCATCCTTCTATTATCTGGCGGGCGCTATCGCCGAGACGCTTATCGCCGGAAGACTGTTCGAGGTGCTTAAATTGAGAAGGATTGAAGACGTGCTTGCAAAAGCAAAAAACCACGTCATCCTTTGCGGATACGGAGACGTTGGAACCCTTACCGCGGAAAGGATAAAAGACGTCGTAATAATAGAGAAAAAGGAAGACAGGTTCGATGCCGCAATAAAAAAAGGGTTCGCGTGCGTCAAAGGCGACTCCACAAACCCCGAAACCCTCGAACTCGCAGGGATTAAAAAGGCCAAGGCCATGATAATAGCCCTCAACTCCGACCCCGAAGTGGTTTACACGATCCTCACGGCCAAGGAAGCCAACCCGGACATAAAGATATACGCCCGCGCCAATGAGACGATATCCGTCAACAAGATGAAAAAGGCGGGAGCCAACTACGTCATATGCCTGCCCGAGGTCGGAAGCAGGGATCTTTTGAACGCGCTCGAAGGCCTAGGCGATGAATGAAGGGGAATGCATTAAAAAAGGCTTGCTTCTTAATTAATTCTGATCAGACAATGGAAAAGGTTCTTGTTGCGGGAGGTGCGGGCTTCATAGGCGCAAGCCTCTGCAGGCTCCTTACGGGAGAATATGACGTGATATGCCTCGACGACTACTCGTCAGGGAGGAGGAAGAATATCCAAGGACTTGCCGGGAAAAAGAATTTTTCCGCTATAGAGCACAACATCATAGAGCCGCTCGACGAAATAGAAAAAGACCTTGCAGGTGTAAAATACGTATTCCATCTCGCCTCAAGGGCATCGCCGAAAGACTACCAGAGTTATCCGCTGCATACCCTCCTCTCCAACTCTCAGGGCACTTACAACATGCTCGAATACTGCAGGAAAAACAATGCGCGCTTCCTGTACGCCTCAACCTCGGAAGTATACGGCGACCCTCTCGAACACCCCCAGAAAGAGACATACAGGGGAAACGTCAACACCACGGGGATAAGGGCATGCTACGACGAAAGCAAACGCCTCGGAGAAACAATCACGTCGATATACCAAAGAGAATGCAAGACCGACGCAAGAATAATACGGATATTCAACACATACGGGCCGGGCATGAAATCAGACGACGGCCGGGTAGTCAGCAACTTCATAACACAGGCTTTGCGCGGAAAAGACATAACCATCTACGGCGACGGAAAACAGACAAGATCGTTCTGCTATGTTACGGACATGATTGAAGGAATAAAGCGGGCGATGTTCTGCGAGAAAACAAGAGGGGAAATAATAAACCTCGGAAACCCCGACGAGTTCACCATAAAAGAGCTTGCCCTTATAGTAAAAGAACTCACGGGCGCAAGATCCGGGATAACATTCCTGGACCTTCCTGAAGACGACCCATACAGGAGGAACCCGGACATATCCAAAGCGAAAAGGATCCTTTCCTGGAAGCCTAAAGTCAAACTAAGGGAAGGCCTTGCAAAGACCATAGAATACTTCAGAAACGAGCAGTAGGGGGGATTTTTATAAAGAGAATCCATTATAATATCCCTAAACGTCTAAAGAAGAATGTACAGCCACACAAGAAGGATCGGAAGCGTCGGCAGATACGGCGTAAAAACAGGCAAGAGGATAAGGGAAGAGATAAGGAAGATAGAGGACGCAGCCAAGTCCAACTCCTGCCCGAACTGCGGCAAAAAAGTGGACCGCAAAGGCTCCGGAGTCTGGCAGTGCAGGTACTGCAACAGCAAGTTCGCAGGATTAAGCTACTTCCCGACTGCGGAAAAAGCAGCCCCGATAGAGGAAAAAACAGGATAATAATCCTTTCTAGCAAAAAAAATGACGTACGTATGCATGGAATGCGGGAACGACGTAGAATACGACTACCTCGTGCAGCACAAGCTTAAATGCACCAAATGCAGGGAGAAGAGGTCGAACATCTGGGTCAAGAAGAACAAGGGAAACACAAGGATGGTGCAGGCTAGATAACCTCAAGCCTATATGAACAACCTCACGGTCAGGCTGGAAACCCCAAAAGACAAAGCGCAAATATGCTGCGACGCCGTCGGGATAGAAGCCAAGAGCGAAGCCCTGACGCGATCCGGCGTAAAACTATGCTGCGAAGGAGACGAACTCGTGATAGACATACGCGCCCAGGACCTGAGTTCTATGAGAGCGGCGCTGAACACTTACCTGCGGTGGGTGAACATGTGCTGCGACCTCGTCGAAGAAAAGAATAAATAATAAAGATGGATCAACAGATGCCCAAACAATTACAGGACAAGCTCGCACAGTTCCAGACGCTGCAAAACCAGCTACAGCTGACCTCCATGCAGAAGCAGCAGTTCTTCCTCCAGTCCGCGGAAACGGACAACGCCCTGAAAGCGCTCGAAGAGGCGTCGGGCGAGAAAATATACAGGGCAGCCGGACCCCTGCTGATAGAGACGACCAAAGACGCATCAGAGAAAAAACTCAAGGAAGACAAGGAACTGGCCGAAACAAGGGTCAAGATGCTCGAGAAACAGGAGAAGAAGATGATCGAGAAGCTCGACGAACTGCGTACGGAAATACAGGGCATGATGAAGCCGCCGGGCAGCCCCTCAAACTAAAGACCGTTGCTCTTTTTTTACGGGATATATCCCTGTAGTACCTAATAATCTATAAGTGATGATACCGACCCAGACTGAGTCTCGTACTGTGATGATAAGGGTAGCTTCTGAACAAGCATCACTCTAGAGAGGATCTAAAGCCGTTCGTCAATGGCCGCATCTATCTTGGAAAACAGTTCCTTGACCGATCCCGTATTCTCTATAACGTGATCAGCCGCCTTCTTAACATCCGGAAGCTGCTTCTCGGTCTCTCTTGATTCGGCCTTCAAGAAGTCCTTGAAACTTGCCCCTGCTTCGCCTTTTTCCGCCCTTGCCACCGTGCGCCTGTAACGGATCTCGGCAGGCGCATCGATATAGAACAAGACATTATTCCCGAAAGTCTTGAGCAACTCCACCTCGTTCATGTAACGTATCCCGTCCACGACAATGACGTCGGCTCCGCACCCCTCAAGGTCTTTGCGAAAGGCGTTGACTATGACATCGTCACCGAAAGACTCGCGCAAGATGATGCCAAGGGTCTGCAGATTCTTCCGATCCTTGGGAAGATACAGCCTGTCAAGCACGTCCATAAGTATCTGAGAAAAACGAAGCTGCTTGGCCCCATACCTGCTGCGTAAATGATCGCTCACGGCAGTCTTTCCCGAGCCTATCGCTCCCGTAAGGCCTATTACAAGTTTCATGTTATCCCACGTAGAATACGTATTAATTTTGAATTCTATTTAATAACTCCTGTAGTTCTATTAGATAACCAAAGAAAAAAAGGCAAATGGCTACCCTGATAATAACCGAGAAACCCAACGTAGCTGAGAGGATTGCAAGAGCCATCGGAAAAGGAGAGGGGAGAAGGCTTTCCAAGGATGGCGCGACCTACCATCAGGTAAAAGACGTATACATAGCCCCTGCCGTAGGCCACATCTACAGCCTCAAGGAAAAAACCAAGGCCGGCTGGCGTTATCCGGTATTCGACATCGACTGGGCTCCGAGCTACACGGTTAACAAGAACTCGGAATTCACGAAGAAATACCTCGACAACCTGCAATACCTCGCCAAGAAATGCGACACCTTCATCAACGCATGCGACTACGACATAGAGGGAGAGGTCATATCATACAACGTCATAAGATACGCCTGCGACATAGACCCGTTGTCCAAAAACGTGCACAGGATGAAATTCTCCACCCTCACGAACGAAGCGATACTGCAGGCCTACTCCAGCCTCGAGGAGATAAACAAGGGAATGGCCGAGGCAGGCATCACAAGACACAAGCTCGACTGGTTCTGGGGCATAAACCTCTCACGCGCCCTCACGCTGTCAGTGAGAAGAGCCCGCGGTTACGTCACATTAAGCATCGGCCGCGTACAGGGACCCACCCTCAAGATACTGGCGTCAAGAGAGGACAGGATACGCGCATTCAAGCCGGAAAAATACTGGGAGATAGAGATGATCTCTCTCAAAAACGCCGACAAGATAAGCGCTCTGCATTCGCTCGACAAGATATGGGAAAAAGAAAAAGCAGAGGAGATAAGGAAGAAATGCGGCGACACCGCCACAGTCAGGGACGTGAAGAAAAGGAAGGAAGAACAGGCCCCTCCGACGCCATTCGACCTGACGACGCTGCAGACCGAAGCATACAAGCAGCTCTCAATAGACCCCCGGCGCACCCTCGAAGTGGCCCAGGAACTGTATACAAGCGCCTACATCAGCTACCCGAGGACCTCAAGCCAGCAGCTCCCGGAAGGGATAGAATACGCAAAGATCATAAAAAACCTCGGATCCATCAAGGAATACAAGGACTCAGCAAACCTGCTACTGGCCAAAAAGAAGCTCAAGCCGAACAACGGGAAAAAGAAGGATCCTGCGCATCCGGCGATATACCCGACCGGCGAAATACCCAGCTCGCTCAACGAACAGGCGCATAAAGTGTATGACCTCATAGTGAGAAGGTTCCTTGCGACATTCGGCGACCCGGCTGAAAGGGAAACTGTCGAGATAGAGTTCGACAACAACTCCGAGATATTCATCGCGCGCGGCACTAGAACAACTGACAAGGGATGGCACACTCTCTACGGGAAGTATGCGAAATTCGAGGAACAGGAACTGCCGGCCGTGGAGAAAGGCGAAGCCCTGCCGGTTGAAAGCGTCACAGTCCATGAGAAAGAGACCAAGCCCCCGAAGAGATACACTCCCGCATCCATCATAAAGGAGATGGAGAGAAAGAACATCGGAACAAAGGCCACAAGGTCGCAGATCGTCGACATATTGTTCAAGAGGGGCTACGTCACTGGTAAGGCGATAGAGGTGACGTCGCTGGGCCAAAACGTCGTCAAGACTCTTGACAAATACTGCCCCGACGTCCTGAGCGAGAAGCTCACGAGAAAATTCGAAACAGAGATGGAGGAGATAGAAGCAGGCAAACTCTCCAGCGACAAAGTAATGGAAGAAGGACGAACAACGCTTATAAAGATATCAAAAGAGTTCAAAGAGAACGAATCAAAGATAGGCGAGGCCCTTGCGTCGTCTGCCAAGAGCGCTCAGGAGATGGCACGCCCGCCGCTCGGCAAATGCATGAACTGCGAAGGCAACCTTGTCATGAGGAAATCAAAGCACGGCCAATTCATAGGATGCGACAAATACCCTGCATGCACGTTCACGATGTCGCTTCCAAAGGCCAAGATGGAAGTGGCGGGCAAATGCAAGCAATGCGAATATACCACCATAAAGGTCCTGGGCAGGAAGGTCTGGAATTTCTGCGTCAACCCTAAATGCCCGAGCAAGACGAAACACGCGGCCCCAAAACCTGAGACGCCTGCAGGGAAGCCGACAGAAGCGCCCGAGGAAGAAACTACGGCGGAATAGACTGTAAAAAGAACCGCACGGTCACCGGGAGAAAAGGTCTTCTGCGACCTCTTGCGCTTTCTCGAGTATCTCATCCTCGCCTTCCACCTTCCCGGCCTCCATCAGTATCTCCCCGTTGCATAACACGGTGTCGACGCACGAGCCTTTGGCCGAATAGACGAGGTTCGCCATCAGATTCCGGTTAGGAACAAGCTCCGGCCTCTTCAGGTCGACGAGCGTTATGTCTGCGAGTTTGCCCGGCTTTATGACGCCGGCGTTGATCCTCAAGGTTTCCGCGCCGTTGATCGTCGCCATGTAGAACGCTTCCTGCGCAGGCATTATGGTCGGGTCGTAGTCGTGCACCTTCTGCAGGAGGGCTGCGAACTTCATGGACTCGAACATGTCGAGGTCGTTGTTTGAAGCGCATCCGTCGGTTCCAAGGGAGATAATAAGGCCGGACGCCATCATCTGCTTGTATGGAAGCACTCCAGACCCAAGCTTCATGTTGGACACCGGATTGTGCGCGACTTTCACGTTATGCCTCTCAAGTATGGATATGTCCCTTCTCGTAAGCCATATGGAGTGGGCGCATATGAGATTGCCCCCCAAAAAGCCTATGTCTTCGAGAAAAGGAACAGGCCGCTTACGATGCCTGACAAAGAACTCAGCGTTCTCTTTCTCGGTCTCGGCGAGATGCATATTCACAAGAAGGCCTTCCCGGTCGGCCAAGTCCTTAATCCATCCGAGATTCTCGGGAGACACTGTATAAGGCGCATGAGGCGCAAGCGCAAAAGTTATCCGCTCATTCCCCATCTCCCTGATCTTTTTCAAAAGCGTCACCTGTTTTTTCTTTTCGGCCTCGCCCCTCTCCGGATCTCCGAGGTCCATGAAGACTTCGCATACGACAGCCCTCATCCCCATCTCGTCCGCGGCTCTCGCCACCGCAGGCATGTGCCAGTAGTTATCGGAAAAACAGGTGGTGCCGGATTTTATCATCTCCAGGCATGCAAGCTTCGTACCCCAGTAAACGTCTTCCTCAGTCATCTTGGCCTCGAGAGGCCATATATGCTTCGTAAGCCAATCATGAAGCTTCAGGTCGTCGGCGTAACCCCGGAGAAGCGTCATCGCGGAATGAGTATGCGTGTTGACAAATCCGGGAATCGCGGCCTTGCCTTTGCCGTCGATGACATATTCTGCTTTCTCCTTCTTTCCTATCCCATCTATCGTGTTTCCCTCGACGTGGATGCTGGTCTCTTTTCCATTAAGCATCACGTTCTTTATCAGGATGCTCATTTCAGCCCCTCGACCATTCCCTTAGTTATTTTCTTAAGGTCTTCCCTCTCCTGTGCCGCCGACTCGACTATCATATCGAAGTCCGGAACCGCGCCCGCGACCCCGTGGGCATAGTTGTCCACAGTGGCGATGGTAGCGTATTTTATGCCAAGTTCCCTGGCAAGCGTAGCCTCTGAGGCCATGGTCATCCCCACAACATCGGCGTAATCCTTGAGGAAATTTATCTCTGCGCATGTCTCCAGGCGGGGTCCGGCGGCTTGGAAATACACCCCCTGCGGCACTACCTTTATGCCCAGCCTCCTGGATACCGACAGAATCCTCTTCCTCATTTCCTCATCCAGGCCGGGGGTGACGTGCACGATCTCCGTTTCGAAGAACGTGGATATGTTTGTCAGCTGCATGAAATCGTGGGGCACCACCAAAGACTTGGGCGGTATCTCCTTCTTCAGGCTTCCCACCGAGGCGATGCTGAGTATCTCTTTTACCCCCTGCTCTTTGTAGGCCATTATGTTGGCCCTGTGGTTGATGAGGTGGGGCAGAACCTTCATGTCCATCCCGTGCCTGTGGATGAACAGGAAATCCTTTCCCCTGAGCGCAGCCACCCTACCGTAGAAGGTTTCTATCTCGATCTCCTCTGCTTTGCCCAGAAAATCCGTCTTATGGAACCCGGTGCCGCCAAGTATCCCTATCATGGTTATTATTTAAGGAACGGTAAGTTAAATCAATAACCTTAGAGATGGCAGAAGACTTCAGGTGCGAGCTGCTTTCCTGGGAGGAGGCATACCGGCTGGCCGGAGAAACGGCGAAAAGGATCAAGAGGGACAAATACGTTCCGGACGCGATCGTGGGTATAACCCGCGGCGGATGGGTTCCGTCCATGATGCTCTCAGACCTTTTGGGGGTGCGGGACCTGCTTTCGGTTCGAGTAGAGCACTGGGGCGTAACCGGGAGAAAAGACCTGAAAGCGAAATTGAAATACCCACTGCAGGCCGACCTGTCCGGAAAAAAGGTTTTGCTCGTTGACGACCTCACCGACACCGGCGACAGTATCATCCTCGCCCTTGAAGAGGTAAAGAGGCACGGCCCTTCCGAGGTTCGGACCGCAACACTCATACACAAAAAGCAGTCCAGGTACAGGCCAGACTACTACGCGCGGGAGACGGATGAATGGCGGTGGATAGTCCTGCCCTGGAACCTGACCGAGGACCTCTGCAACCTGACAGGGAAGGTGACAGGAGGCAAGAAGATGGATGCGGGGGCCATTAGGGAGGCCCTTTTCCGGCGCTTCGCGCTCGACATAGACGAAAAGATCCTCAAAGAGATCCTCGACATGGGATGCGGTGAATGGACTTAGATCGTCCTGTACTGCTGCATCGTCCTCCTCGACTTGGGCGTCCGGTTCAATATCTTTCTGCCTTCAACAAAGCCCACTCCGAGAACGTCCCGGCCCGTTTTCAGTATGTAGTAGCCGCCTTCCTTCTCTTCCGCAACTTCAACGTCGCGGCCGGACATGACGTATTTGGCCTGCTCGTAATCAAGGTCTATCGTTTTCTTCGCGGTTTTTCCTATGGCCTGCGCGCCTTCTATCGAAGGAATGATCATCTTATCGCCCGTTATCGTGCAGTAGTGCTGCCCGGTCCATTCGGCCGGGACGTTTGGTATCGCATCTCCGGTGTATAGGAATATCTTTCTGCTCTCTCTTTTCTCGTCTTTGGACAGGAAAAGGCCTTCTTCTTTCAGCTGCGAGTCGTATTGCAGGTTCATCTCTTCCATCAGCTTCTCTGCTTCCTCTTTTTTTAGTTTACGAATCATTCTTCCTTCCTTATCTTCGCGATGAAATATGATTCCGTATCATTATCCTGCGGCATGATCCTCGCGCATTCCCTTGTCTTTTCCGTGAGGCCGTTTCTGGCCTTGATGCCCGGGATCTTTATCTCTTCAAGCGCCGCATCCCTGTTCTTTTTCAGGAGGTATTCGATCACGTCTTCGTTTTCCTCCCTGCTGGTCGTGCATGTCGAGTAGACAAGCACGCCGCCCTTATTCAAACAATTGTACGCCGACGTTATGAGTTTCTTCTGCAGGCTGGATAGTTTCTTCACGCGGTCGAGCGTCCATCTCTGTATCACCTGCGGGTTCTTTCTTGCCGTCCCGATGTCTGAGCATGGGGTGTCAAGCAGCACCTTGTCGAATCTCTGGCCGTATTTTTCGTAGCCGCAGCCGTCCCTTCTCGACACTGTTACGTTTGATGCGCCTGCCTTTTGCACGTTTATGACAAGAGCCCGCACGCGAACAAAGCTTGCCTCATTTGCGACAATCACTCCCCGGTTCTGCATGAGTTGCGCAATATGCGTGGTCTTGGAGCCGGGCGCGGCACACAAATCCAGAACGTAATCAGACGGCACCGGCGCAAGCACAATTGCTGGAATCATCGATGAAGAATTCTGTGTGTAGTAGTAGCCAAGCTGGTGCTCTACAGTGTCCAGCTCGAAGGAGGAATCGATCCATAGACCGTCCAGACACCATTGTATCTGGCTGTAAGCAACTTTGTTTTTCTCTAGGAATCCTGTTATTTTTTCTCTTGACGCCTTCAGCGTATTGATCCTGATGGACGTTCTCTGGGGCTTCCTCAGGGCCGATATGAATCGATCATAGTCGTTATACAGCCTCTGATGGTATTCTTCGAAGTCCCTATTTATTCCCATGAATAAAATATAAGAACCGTGGAAGGAAAAATAGACGAACGCATGAACGTCGTCGCGGCATTGATCAACAAGGGCGACCGCATCCTCATAACAAAACGCAAACAAGGCTCCTACATGGCGGGGCGCTGGGAATTCCCTGGAGGAAAGGTGGAAGCGGGCGAAAAGCCGCGCGAGGCGCTGATGAGAGAGATAAAGGAGGAACTCTGTTTGGAGATAGATATAGACGACCTGTTTTGCGCCAAACAGCACATCTATGACCTAGGCTCAAAGAAACGCAGGGTAAAACTCTCATTCTACGAAGCGCACATAGTCGGCGGGGAAATAGAATGCATAGGCTGCGACGAATACGTATGGGCGACGAGAAAAGAGCTCAAGGACTATGATTTCGTGGACGGAGACGCCGAAATAGTCCGGAAACTGGCGGAATGACATCTTTTATTCGTTTTTATAGTACCATTAAGGAATACCTTAACATATAACTTTTGAAGGTGATACAGTGAAAAAAAGGATTCCCTCCATTTTTTTGATTAGCTTTTGTTTGCTTGGTTTGTTTGCCGGCCAGGCCATTGCCCAAGTAGAGGATGTGAACTGTTTCGACTACTACAAGTTCCAAAACGGTCTTGTTTTTGACGACTTCCATCCAGACAAATACGAATACAGCGCTGGCAACGAGGCCCTGTTCACCTATAACCTCCGCAACCTTATGGGTTCTCCCGTCGTAGAAGGCAAAATAAGGGTCCAGATTTTCTACAACGATTCTACCGAAGGCGAGCAGCTGATCGACGAATTCTTTGCCTACAAGGACGTGAACCTAGCGACAGGAGAAGATCTGAAGCAAGACGTTCGCTGGGCTATCCCTTCGACCGCAAAAGAGGGTTCGTATGTCATCAAAACGTATTACATCGTGGGCGACGAGTTCAACCTCGCGGGTCTGAGCTTTAATGCCTACGGCCCGCCAGGCCTTCCGGGAGGCATGACGTATTTCTTGGTCAAAAATCCCTCAACTGCTTCAAGGATCTATTTCAGCAAGGCCTCGACTTATTACAATGACGCGATATATCCTTTCGGCAGCTTTGTACAGGCGAGGATATCCGAGCCGATGAATTTCAAGACCAAGCTGGTGAACGAAGGCGCAGAAAAGAAAGTCCATGTATCAATAAGCGCATATCAATGGGACGACGTATCGGAGAAGCCCATCGAGGAGCTTACCACAGAGAAGGATATCGTGTTGAAGGCAAATGACGCCGTAGACCTGACCTATTCCCTTAAAGCGCCTGACGCCGGCGTATACAGCATAAGGTTCGTCGCTTCCTCTGGAAATGAGAAATCCGTGATGAAGCTTCGGATCCCGATAGCAGGAGCGAAGGGAAGGCTTGAGTATATGGGATTCGATAGGTTCCCTTTGACACGTAATGAAAAAACGACGCTCTACTTCTGCCTCTCCAACTCGGCAGATTACTTTACACGATTCAACGGCACAGGAAAGATAGAAGTCACGGACAACAAAGGAAAGAGACTGCTCGAAGAGAACTACAGCCTGGTGGTCTCGCCCAAGCCGGCAGGGAAGAGGATCGTATTCCAGCCCCCGGAGGACGCTACACAGGCTTTGATCAAGATCACCCTTTACGATGACAAGGGCAATATGATGGATAGTGCAGTACTAAACTATGACTACTCAAAGTTCGGAAAGATAGATGCCCGGCTTACTCTGAGTACAGACAAGAAGGAGTATGTCCCAACAGATAAGGTCCAATACGCCGTGGAGTACAAGGATGCGTCGAGAAGGGCTCTGAGAGGCAGCATATTGCTGTATCTGGTCGATCAGAGAGACAATATCTATAAGATATTCCCGGCAAAGGAGATCGCAGGCGCCGTAAGCGGATCGCTTGATGCCCCGGCCGCGGCGGGAGGCTACAAGATCATGGTCAGGGAGCTCTCGCACGACCTGAAGGCTGAATCATCCATAGAGGTCAAGGATATCAAGACGTCTACGACCACTAGCGCAGCGACCGCAAGCACCGAGTTTGTTGTAGATGTTCCAGTCCCTGAAAAATCGGAGGCAGCGCCTCAAAACGGTATATATCTCTACGCCGCGTTGTTCATAGCGGCCGCGGCTCTTATAGCATTTATGCTCTCAAGGAGGAAACGTAAATGAAAAGGATTATATGTATTGCGGCTCTGGCGCTTGTTTTCCTGCAATGCGCACAAGCCAAGACATCAGGCGAAACGAGCGTACAGCTAGACGGCATATCATTTCTCAACGCCCTGGACGACAGTTCCTGCAAAGCCCTCAATGTCCCGAAATTCACCGGCCCCATAGATCCAGAACGCGTTAGCGACCTGGGTGCAAGTGTCGTAAAGCTGCCCCCCAAGCAAAGCCCATGCCATGACCCGTTATACGTCTATCCAGTGATATCGGAAGGAGCCCAGTACGTATCGCATCACAGGGTGACTTTCTATCCAAAGCTTACGCTGAGGTCCGGCAACAACGTCGTATTCGACGGCGACACCGTCTGCGTAGGCGACATCCTCATGCTCGAATCCGGAATCACCGCCGATTACATACAGGACGGAGGCAACGCCGACTGCCCTGCAGTGAACTGGGCCGAACCGGAAAAGATGGAGCAGATCCTGAATAAATATCTGAACGCCCATCAGAACGAGAACTTGGACGATGGCGGCGAAGGCGATTATCCCAGCGCCGACGACATGAATGATATGATCCCCTCGATCACTCCGGGTATGGGGGCAACCGTCAAAGACGCGATAACAGGCTTCGACGCCAACAGCGGAACCGGTATCAGGGATTGCGTTCCTTTCGTTTATACTAATGTCCTCTGCACGCCGAATCTCAAGGCGGATGAGGGAACGGGAAAGACGATAACCCCTAAAAAAACAGGCCCGATGGAGATTAAAGCATCTTTCGAACCGCAGTGCGCTCTCCTAAACTCTAAAAGCTTCTCCGCCCTCGGCGGATATTACGGTTCTCCTGGGATCGGAACGAAGGACCATAACAGGGTATTTATCAAGCCCGCGGGTTGGACCTACGTCAACGGCGACCTCTCAGGCCTGCCGTCATACAAAAGCTCGGAAACGCCGTGGCTCAAATACATCGACAAGAACGCAAGAATCGACGTATCGATCAAAATCAACGTCATTGAAAACGCGGAGAGACCGAAGATCTCAGTAGTCAGATCCTCGACCAAAGAAGAGTCCGGAAAATACGCTATAAGGACCGTTCTGAAAAACACGGGCAATGCCAAGGCATTGATCGACAAGGTCTCCTACAATCTAAAATCCTATACCATACTCTACAAACCGGACAGCATCGAAGCAGGGGCCGAATCCGAGATACTGGCAGAGACCAACGCGGCAAGCATAATGTCCCTGACCGAGGCCTTGAAGCTGGACATAGTCTACAGGTCAGAGAAGCTCGGCTGCCTGAAAGACAGGACGATAAAAGACTCTTTCGTGCTCGACGGCTTGATGGTACTGAAACCCGCAAGGGCCTCGCAGGTATACATGATGAGCGTCACGGGCGCTTGCACCAACAAATATTACTCATGCGAGAGATCGACCGGCGAATCGTTTTACGCAGGCTATAAATGCTTCAACAAAGACCCCTATTACGATCCGACCGGGGAAAGATTCGATATCAGCTACGACCTGTCGGTGATACCCGCAGAAAAGACCGTGTCCTCCGCCATCCTGAACCTTGGGGTACACAGCGTCAAAAAGGACCAGAGCGTAACGGTCTACTCGGCGAATAACAAATGGGAGGAGACATTATGCATTGCCAGCGGAGACATATGCACCCAGCCGTACTGCCCGGAATGCTCGCCGCTTTACGACCTGGGAGAAAGTTCCATCGGCTCCGTAAAGATAGCCGCTACCGGAAGCTACCCGATCGACGTATCCGACTACGTGAGGCAGAAGTCGTCCGAGAGGTACGTATCATTCCAGATCAGGGGAAGCGAGGAAGACAGATGGGGTAGGGAGGGCACGAGCTCATGCATCGCGCCCCAGAGCTGGGACAAGTACGATATAGAGTTCAAGACCCAGCCCGGCCTGACGGTCCTGTATAATTGAAATGGTTTATGGTTTTTGAGGGCGTATTCGCCCTTTTCCTTCTTCTATAAAAAAACTCCGGCCTAAGGGATAGTTCTTGCGATGACTATGCTCAAAGAGAGCAAAGCTCTCTTCAGCAGGAGGCTTTAGCCTCCTTTCTGAGACAAAACGCCTTTAGGCATTTTGCTCATTTGAGGCCGGAGTTTGCCTCAAAACAGGCAGATATTACAACGCAGGGACTTAAAACCTCTGTAGTTCCTTCAAGTTTTTTAAGTTAAAGTGTTGATTATTAATGATATGGCTTTACTGCCTACTATGGAGCCGGGCGAGGAATTACTTCTGCAGGTCCCCATAGCACACAAGCTTAGAAACCCGCTCGAGATGACCCCCACCAGGAGGACCGCTTATCTGACGGACAGCAGGCTCATCATCGAGAAGGAAGGCGACTACTTGTATATCCCGTTCGAGTGGATGGTCGGCCTGAACCTGGTAGGCTTGCACAATACGGAAAAAGCCATAAAGCTGGAGCACGGCAGGAAGATAAGGTTCTCAGTCCACACGAAAGAAGCGCTTCACGAAAGGAACAGGAAGACTGAGAAGCTTTACAACTGGCTGCACGACCTATGCAACAGGCCCGACAAAGCCTCTTCGGTGATCAAAGAGATCAAAGCCGCAAGGAAGTTCTTCCAATAAGCCCGTTCATATCTTCGAAAGCGCATCAAGGAGCTTATAGTTCTCTTCAGACGTTCCGATCGTTATCCTGGCATAGTTTCCTTCAAAGCCGGCGTATTTGGGCTGCGGTCTGACGATGATCTTGTTTTCCAGCATCTTGTCAAAGAAGTCTTTGGAGGTCATCGGGCTCACGTCGACAAGTATGAAGTTGGTGTTTGAAGGTATGACCTTGAATCTTTCCGCAAACCTTTTCTCTATGGCCTTCCGGTCAGTTATTATCCTGGCAACGGTCTTTTTCATATAGTCTAAATCCTTTAATGCAAATATTGCCGCCTCCTGCGCAAGATAATTGGTGGTAAAAGGGCCTCTCACTTTCTTTAAAGCTTCGGCAAGCTCGGGATCCGCTATCGCATAACCCATGCGCAGGCCCGCAAGCCCGAAAGCCTTGGCCATGGTGCGCATTATTATCACGTTCGGATACTGCAGGAGGAGATTTTTCGCAGTAATCCCGTAGAACTCGAAATATGCCTCATCAACCACGACGATCTTTCCGGTCTGTGCTATCTCTTCAATATCTGCGACGTCTATCACCGTCCCGGTGGGATTGTTGGGCGAGCATAGGAATATCAGGTTTGCTTTCCAGGAATCCTTTATGAATCTCTGGAAATTGAAGGAAAAATCCAGATTAAGGTTTGAGCTTATATACTCCCGATTATGTATCTGCGCATATATCGGGTAGCTGACAAAGGTCGGATAATGGCTGGCCACCGGGCCCTTGAATGCCTTAATCAAAAGTTCTATCATCTCGTCCGAGCCGTTCGCCAGCACTATGTTTTCTGGATTAACCCTGCAGTATTCGGCCAGCTTCTCCTTGACATGCAGATTCTTGTGCGGGTAACGGAATACTTCAGGGATCTTCTCGCGCAGGCCGGCAATCACTTTCGGGCTCGGCCCATAGCTGTTCTCGTTGCTCGCGAGCTTCGTTGCGCCCTCAATCATCTTACCCGGAGCGTAGGGTGCGATCCTGTTCACCCATTCGTTTATGTAGTCGGTGTGTCTCATTTTGAGTTTGAATTACTTCCGAGGTCGAACCCGGGACCTTCACGGACTTGGAATTCACAGCCGCCTCCATGGCAGCTTCGGCGATAGCCTCGTTACCTAAAAGAAGTCTACGCTCTCCCATCTTAATAACTATTGCTCCCCGGGGAATAAATCACATATAGCGGGTTTTTAAACATATAATCAGTATACTACAATAATACGAGCGCTTAAACGGCGTTCGTAATATAACGTAAAAGAGGTAAGTAAATGACATACGGAGACCGCAGGGGCGGTTTTGGCGACAGGGAGATGCACAAAGTGACTTGCTCGGATTGTGGCAAGGAAACAGAAGTACCCTTTAAGCCGTCCGGTGACAGACCTGTGTATTGCAGGGACTGCTACCAGAAGCACAGACCACCAAGAAGATACTGAGAATCACATACGCGGGGCGCTTTTATGCTTTGCGTACAACGGTTATCAATATCAGATTATCTATTGGTTATACATATTTTCTTTATTTTTTTTCTATAAACTGTTTCTACACGACAAAGATGCTGATCGACCTCCATGCCCACTGCTATCCTGAGGATGTGTGGCCCAAGGTACAGGCGG
>Ga0315284_10002649_pt1 | contig 25531 bp, 19 predicted proteins | sample YL17G09_16_MG_FD_203696 | JGI IMG/M metagenome (GOLD analysis project Ga0315284, IMG submission 203696) | Sediment microbial communities from Yellowstone Lake, YNP, Wyoming, USA - YL17G09_16 | ecosystem: Environmental > Aquatic > Freshwater > Lake > Sediment | place: USA: Wyoming | collected...
AATGATTATATATGCCAACAACCTTTAAATTCTCCTTCTCCATCAAACACAAACACAAACTTGTGTTATAAAGTAATTAAAAAAATTGAATATCCAGGACTAGGTGTAATGATAAGATTAAGTGATACGATGTATGGATTATACCATAATATAACTGATACAAGGCCTATATAAATATTTTTTTTTATAATTTACTATCTTGGCTCTTGTCATATCTTTCTTCGTGATAAAGCCAGTATTCATCACATCCAACTCTAAAATTTTGTGGTATAGGTCTAGCCTTATACCAGAAAACACATTCCTCTAATCTATTAGATGTAGTTTGATTATGTATATAAAGAGCTGTATAATCATCTGTTAATTGATCTAAAACTTGGCAAAATTGGCTAAAATCCGAAAATACACCTGCATAATTCTCCCACAAACTTTTTCTATTTTTCATATTAGTCTCTCTCAAAATAAAAGTTCCGTCTACATTAGTTCGAATAACTGGTTTGATATCCAAACTATATTGTAAACTTAAAATAAACCACATCTTCCAATGGCGACCATTCTTAAATATTCCTTGAAATAGAGGGTCATTAAACAATCTTGGATCATCTGTACAGTCATCAAGAAGTAATATAGTCCAAGGATTTGGAAGATGTTTCTTTGAAAGTTTCTGTCTTTCGATCATACTTTCTATCTGATCCTTATTTAGAGCATTATAAACAAAAGATCCTGGAAAAATTTTTCCGTAATGTCCATTACTATCCTCTGTTCCACTCATAACAGCTCCTATTGGGAAAATATGACTTTTTTCATACAATAAACTTGTTATAAGAGTTGTCTTTCCTGTATTTCTTACAACATCAAATGATGATAATAAAAATCTATGATTCTTATCAATTGTAAACCCATAATAATCATCATCTCCTATATATTCTACATCAAAAAATACATCATTTTCTTTATAATAAGATCCAAGAGATTTTTTTATAAAATCTATATCTTCTAATTCATAATACTCTCCTATTTCTTCATAAAATCCTCTTAAAAATTCCATACGAATCTCTTTTGTATTAAACATATACTCTGGAGGAACTCTCACACATTTAGAAGAACTAAATAATTTTCCGAATTCATATGCAGGTATTGCCAAATTTTTATTTGAAAAATTTACACTTTTTCTAAATATTTTATGAATAGATTTCCACACGTCATCTTTATCCAAATAATCAGAAACTTTTATCTCTAAAATAGAATTTTCTACAGTGTTCTTTAAAACTAATTTATGTTTATCATTTACAATATAAGGCTCTCCCATACTATCTCTGTGAGAGATTTTATACATTTTACTATACCCCCTGCATAATTGAAGAACAGTTCTACAAGTACTATCATCTCCCATAATAATATCATTTGTAACAATATCTTCTACATTTTTACTATATCCGTTAAACATCAACACTTTTGTACCTTTTGCAAAACATCCCGGCTTTCCTATGATGACGATTTTAGATCCTCCTTGGTCTGTTTTATTCATATTTTTTGTTGATGGAGCGATCATATCTGGATCGAGTTCTCGTATTCTTAAAACTGTTGTTTCTTTAGACATTTTACATTATATATTTTTTTTAAATATATAATTATCTTTTAATATTGACTTTCTATATCTATATTATCAGTATATATACTGTCATTAAAATCGTTAGAATCGTTAGAATCGTTAGAATAATTTATTCTTTTAAAATATTTTTCAGTTCTCTTCTTTACATAACAACAAATTATCTGCATTACAAGAATAAAAATAACCAAGTAAGCTAAAAATGTAATAATCATATTATTTATTACTATAATAATTATTTTAATTTATCATATCTCTTTTAGATATCCTAAATATCCTAAATATCCTAAATATCCTAAATATCAGATAATTCATCAAGACGTTGGACTATCTTCTTTAAATCAGGTCCTACAATAAATTCTTGATATGGTTTTCCTGAAACAAAAGTAAAGAATACTGGAACAGCTGATACATTAATATATTTCTTTAATTTATCGCAGATTTTTTCACCATTTATCTGAACAAACAAAATATCACCGTATTTTGGATCATTTGATAATTGTTGTATTTTTGGAGCTATTGTCTTACAAGGTGCGCACCATTCAGTATGAACTTTTACAAAAATTTTTGTAGGTCCCTTTGGATTACGGTGATAATTTGTATCTGTTATCAACTGGTAAAGTTTACTGCTCTCGATATCTCTTACTCTATGACGAGCGCCATCTTGTTTACCCTCATCTGGATTTAAAGGTTGTGGAGGAGGATTTGAAAATCTATTATTATTAGGATCAGGAACCTGACTAGGTGTAGGTGAATCATTATAATTGGTATTTTGTTTTTCTAAAGAATTATATCCTGAAAATTTTACATAAGAGTCTGCGTTTCTTTTGTTCATTTTTATTTAATATATTTTTTAAGTTCTATTTTATTTTTTTTATTTTTTTATTTTTTCATTCCAGCTTTTGGAGCCATTCTTACTTGCCATAATTCAGCATTACGTTTACGCATTAAACGAACCATCATATCATTACGAAAATCAATAGTATTATCTAAATATGCATATTCTGCGTTTTTTCTCATATTTTCAGCTACATCAATCTCGTCGTTATCATCTTTTATAGGCCCATAAGAATCAGCAGTTTTCAAAAAATCTACGTCAGATCGTATAATATAATTAGGACGTCTTACTGATTCAACATCATCATAATAAAAACGAGGCTGTCCTGTTAACTTATCTATATAAGATCTATAACTAGTACCATAACCATTGGTTCTTGGATCAGTAACATCATAATTAGATGTGACATTAAAATCTTCTTCGACAGGATCATTTAGATCTGGAGAATATAATCTCGGATCCATTGCTGTGTAAATCTTATTTCCATCCTTGTCATACGAAATTTTTCTCGGAGGTATCTGTTGTGTAAAAGATATACCAATATTTGAACTTATTGGTTCAATAATCTGATTTTTATAATAAACACTTGGAACAACAGTACTTGTAAATACTTGGCCATTTAAGTCTTTAAGATCATTTCTTCTCTGACAGTTTGTAGAAGAATAATTTGAGGGCAAATCATAATATAAATTACTTTGATCGTAACCGCAAGCATCATCTATGTCTCCTGGAGATCTTTTATTATCAATATCAAAAGAAGAATTTTTATCAAATTTTTTGAAATCTCCATTTTCCGTCTTAAATAACTTTTCAGATGAAGGTTGTAAATCATAAGGTCCTGTTTTACACGTTTTACAATTATTATTTGGAGCAGGAGGTTCATTGTCATCTTGAGATCCTGATATAGGAAAGTAATTATTACTTCTAGAACTATTATTAAAATTATAGTTTTCTTTTATACTTTCTTTTCGTCTATTTACCGGTTTAGGAACAGTGTAATTTTCTTTAGTTTGAACCATTAATCCGTCTTTCTTTTTTGGACACTTTATAGACTCATCTACATAGTAACCACTACTATAATAATCTTGTACAGATCTCTCATTCATAGCATTAGGAAATACGAAGTCATTTGCTCTCCAATGCTCCCAGTCGTGGCTTGGGGGAGCTACAACTGGTCGTATTTTTGTTTTTGGATTTGCTCCTCCTACTAAATTTTGATTTGAGGAAACGAAAGATTGATCAGGTTCGATTATAAATTCTTTCTCTATTTGTTGATTATAATAAGAAGGAAATTTATCGATAGTATATCTTTCTTGGTTTACGAAATCATTATATAGTTTTTCAGTCTTATAAATATAGTCTAAATTCTTTGGGGTATTAACATTATTAACTATAGGATCTTTATAAACCTGCTTCTTAACAGTTCTCATATCATCCAAAAAATTTTCACGAGTTGTCATCTTACTCTTTTGTAAGTAGTAAAGAATAATAATAAAAAATAATGAAAGAAGTAAAAATAAAACAGCTTGTTTATATTGTAAAAGATATAATATTAAGAAAATGAATATAACAAGCCTAGATAGACTATTCATCTGTGTTTCTAATGTCATATTATCTTGTGGTATTATCTTTAATTTAGTGAACAAATATTTTGGATCTTCTAACCAAAATCTTTCGTTAGTCATTTATTAAAATATAAAAATGATTTATATCTTATTTTTATTTAGAAACAAAAAACAAGATATAAATATGTCTAGCAAAAAGAGAAACTTTGTCCTCAAGAATACCGACATACAAGAAATCAACAAAACATATGGACTCACAATTGTCAGTAATTTAGAAAAAGATAAAGAAGACTCTGTAGAAAGAACAAAAATCAATGACGTTATAACTGATATTGAATACTCTGTTACATTTCTAGATGAAAATAAAAAAGAAAATAGATGTACTGCTACTATGATTGATCTATTATCACAAGCATTTATTCCAGACAAAACTGATATTAAATGTTATTGGTGCAAACATAATTTTGACTGGAAACCTATTGGATGTCCTATTAAATATGTTAACACGATTATCGAAAAATCTTATATATCACACATTACGAAAGATAAATACTATATGAGAGAAAATATTCTAAAATCAAAATTAAAATATATGATTGACCAAAAACAATTTGAAATTACCGCATTTCCATTTGATCATTATATGACAGATGGTATTTTCTGTAGTTTTAATTGCACATTGGCATTTATTAAAGATAATAATCACGATGTTTTTTATAAAGAAAGTTATTCTCTACTACACTGTCTCTATTACAATCTTGTAGGTAAGAAAATCGCAAAAATTATACCATCTGCACATTGGAGACTTCTTAAAGATTTTGGAGGACCATTCAGCATCGAAGAATATCGATCTAAATTTAATTTAGTAGACTACAAATTTATATTTAATATACGCGATATGAAGAGTATTTCAAAAATTTATAAAGAAACCATTTAATACTTTTATATTTGATTAAATATAAAAATGATATTTAATCAACATTACAGGAAGAAATAAAAAATGTCAGAAGAAGATATTCTAATAGTAAGAGGTTTAGTATTTCAAGAAAAAGAAGATGCTAAATATAAATTATTTTTTAAACTTATTGAATATTTAAATGACGAATCTAGAATAGTATCAGTTAACGAATTTAGTGACAACTATTCAACTCTAAAATTTGGAAATGGGGCAAGTTGGTGTAGAATGGATTCTACATTCTCTAAAAAATACAGATATGTATTAAGAAAAGCAAATGGAGATCTAACATACTCTTGGAATATAGAAGATCAAGAAGAATATGAAAAGATGAGCCAAGACTTTAAAGATTTAGAATCTAAAAAAATAAAAGGAAATCCTACAACTCATATAAAAATATACGGAAAAAAAGATTTTTTAAACACAAAAACTAGAGATATCAGACACGATATCAGAGAATATTTTAAAACATCTGTATGTGTAATATGCGGAAACAGCGATATAGAAATAGATCATAAAAATGGCCTATATAATGATCCTCGTGTATTAAATACAAAAACACAATGTATTGAAGATTTTCAGCCTTTATGTCGTCATTGCAATCAACAAAAAAGACAGAGTATAATCTTATCAAAAAAATTAGGAAAAAGATATAAAGCAACTAATATACCTCAACTAAAAATTTTCGGAATAGATTTTACAACAGGAAATGAAGAATTTGATATTAATGATATTAATTCTATGGTGGGGACATATTGGTACGATCCAATCGATTTTTTTAATAAAATACTCAAATCATAAAAATGAATTTAATCATAGATTACTTTGATTAAATAAATTACGATGAATACTCTTAACTATATTGGATGTAAAAACAAACTCTTCAATCATATCTACTCTGTAATAAAAGAAAATATACCAGATATACAAAATAAAACTTTTAGCGATCTATTTATGGGAACTGGTATTGTATCTTATAATATGATTGATAAGTGTAAGTCGATACACTCAAATGATCTAGAGACATATAGCTCTTATATAGGAAATGGTATACTTAAATGCAATTATAGTACTAAACTTGAAAATATTATTAAAGATTGTAATCTTCTTGAAGAAGTAGAAGGAATAATTTACAAATATTATTCACCAAACCAATATTCTGAAAGAATGTTTTTCACAAATTCCAACGCAAAAAAAGCAGATTCTATACGAATATACATCAATGAACTATTAGAATCGCAAACTATTACTAAAAACGAATTCTACTTTCTGGTAGCATCTCTTCTTACATCAATTGACAAAGTCGCAAATACTGCTTGTGTATATGGAGCTTATTTAAAATCTTTCAAAGAAACTTCTAAAAAATCGTTAGTACTTGAACCAATTCATAAGAAAACAGACATAAATATACAAGAAAATACAGTAACACAAGATTTTGCCGAAAATGTAGAAAACAAGACAGATATAACATACTTGGACCCGCCTTACAATAACAGATCATATAGTGCAAACTATTTTGTATTAAACTTTATAGCAAAATATGACGAATCTATTATTCCAAGAGGAAAGACAGGGCTTATCGATCAAAATCAGAGCAATTTTTCTAAAAAAACAAAAGTTAAAGAGGCTTTCCAAAATCTTCTGAATAAAATTAACTCAAAATATATTATATTATCCTATAATAACGAAGGATTATTATCTGAAGATGAACTTAAAAGTATGTTATCAAAAAAAGGTGAAGTAAAACTTAATAAAATAAAGTACAATAAATTTAAAGCACAAAAAAATGTAAACGGTGACTTTGTTTACGAATATATATGGTTTATTACTTGTTGATATATCACTATGAGTTCACGAATAATAAGATTTTTTTCTTATTATATTTTTAAAATTATTCAAGATTCTATTAAAATAGTTTCTCGCTAAAATCTATATCGCTATCTTCTAAACTTCCCCAATTTATTTCTCCTAAAGATTTTATCTTTTTTGTTATATATTCAAGAACTTTCTTATCTACTTTAAATATAGATGTACCAAGTAATCCGTTTTCAGTATCTGCCGAATAATATACCTTTGTATATCCAAACTTTCTTATAATTTCTTTGGCTTCTTTTATCGTACTATCTATAGACTTCTTAACATCATCTGTTAGACTTGTATATCCTTTCCCATCCTTACCTGTTACTATTCCAACTGCTCTAGGTCTATCTGGTATAGCATACTTGTTATATTTTCTTATTATAGCATTACCCTTTCCAGCTTTTTTGTGATGATTTCTATCTTCATCATCATTAAATAAAAAAAGAGAATCCTCAAATTTACCAGATTTTATCTGCCAGTCAAAATCTCCATAAGAACCTGTTTTAGAAAATACTGTCCCGATCACTTTTATATTTTGTAAGTCTTTTCTTTCACTAAGAACGTCTGCATTTTGTTTCCATCCGTCCTCCAACATTATATTATTCCATTTATTAGTCTCATCATTGTATATTCTTATAATATTAAACTTTCTCTTTTTATTCACTGGATGTGGAAATGGAAAACCGTGACTATCTTCATCTAATAATGTATAATAAATATATTCTTTATCAGATAAAACTCCTCCAATAGTTATAGATGTATTACTTGGTTGATAATACGTTAAAGGAGTTTTTAATTTAAAATATCTACATTCTTTATCATCTTCAGTATTTGGGCACTTTAAAGGACACGGAGTTTCAATATTTAATGGTACTACAACCATATCTAGTTCTCTATTATTATCAATATCTTCTTGTCTAATCCTAGTTAACTTATTATATATGGGGGGTTGTTTATCTTTACAACACTTATCATAATTATGCAATACAATCTGTTCTTGAAACTTTCCATCGAGTAGCTTGTAAACATCAAAAATAGCATTCTTCGCTTCGTAAGATTTTCCAATCGCTGGTACATCATATACACCACTTATTTTTACATCTTTAAAAACAAGTGGTTGGTGTACTCCTTTAATAGATGGATGTATATTAAATCTAAAAGTTCTAAGATTTTTATCATACGCCCTAGATCTTTGTAATATTTTTTTAGGTTTGCATCCATAATTATCCCATTTTCTTAATGAAAAATCATCCTGTATCTTTTTAACTTCTTTATTAAATTCAAGTCTTTGTTTGACATAATAACTTACAAACTTATCACTGCTATTTCTTAAGTTATTTAGTGTAATATCCTCGTATTTTAAACCAATTTTTTTAAGTCTATTGTATAACTCTATATCTTTTTCCATAAAAAACTTTTGTCGTCCGTAAAAAGTATAACAAGCAATCAAAAATCCAGAATACTTTTTAACATTTAAAGAATTTTTAATATAAACGTTATCATTCTTTTCTTTAAGTAGACTCTTAAATAGAGTTATAACAGCATCATTCATCTCGTATCCTTCACATATAATATATACTTCTGAATCTGTTAATCTGCTAAAATAAGGTTTTACTATTGTCATATATTTGAACATATCACATACTACTCCCAAAACTGATATTTCTAATAATCGAAAGAAACTCTTCATATTAAATAGCATTGTTCCTCCTTCCTTAAGAGTAACAAGACCTAATAATATATCTCCCAAAAATTTCATTAAATCATCATTGTTCTTATTTGTATAACTAGCATAAATATCAATTCCTCTATTCATTTTTCTATCGAGATAATCTATATTTCTAATGTCTGATGTATCAATATTAAATGCATTATCACATTGTAATACATCTTTTTCATCTTTTTCGTCTATGTTAGAATTATTAGAATACCACTCAAACTTTTCTTTATCCAAATATGATTTCATTGCATATAAAAACATATGCGGCATATATCCATTAGAAAATATTCTGTTACTCAATTTATATTTATCAAATCCTATTTTTAAGACTTCAAGCCACTTGTATATCTTGTTAGATATTTTATTATTATGCTTATTCAACTCCTTTGTCATCTTTTCAAAATATTCGTAGTCTTCATCTACTAAAGACTCTATCTGTGTCTCTAATTTTGATATCTCGTATTTTAATTCAAACGACTGATCAAGACTTTGTATCTCATTTGTATCATTATATCCTCCCATTATTCCATTATATATACTAATTCTATGATAATGTGAAAAATCCAAGTATCTATTTTGAATATCGATAAATTTTATTAAGAAATTTACAAATTCAGAATCTTCTTTCTCTAATAAATAATATATGTTCTTTCTATAAGACTCTGGTAAGTATTGAAGAATTTCTATCAATGGATATTTATTTAAATCTCCGAAAAAAGGAAACTCTATATTAACCGTTTTATCCTTTGTATCTAATGTATAAGAATAATTCAGAATATTTACTATTAATCCATCAACAATTCTTATACTCAATGGTTCATCTATCGGTATACTATTAATACTATCATCTTTTGTCAAAAAGATAACAGGATTAGTAAGATTCATATTAACATCATTTGCTGTTAATCTATCTACAGTATTATATAACTGATATAAACAACTCAATATTATTTCTAATCTATTACTAAATATCCTATTAATAAACCCACCAAAACTCTTATTCTTTCCTAAATTAAATGATGTATAATTCCCCGATTTATTCACACCACTTGGTTTTAATATTCCATCGACTTTGCTTGTAGATGCAACTATTCCATTAAAATACTCTTTATATATATTTGTAACACTTTTGTAACTCTTGCTATAAATAACTCTAGACCAATCTGGTGTATAGTTAAAATTAGTAATTCTATAATCTTGTATTGTATCTTTATTAAAAGTTGTTAATTGATCTACATATGTCTGACACTTTTGAAATTCATCAATGCTTAAAACATTCATTATTTCGTCAGTAGTTAATGGATCTTTTAATGTATGAGAATTGTAAATATTTTTAATTTTATCTAATGCTTTTTTCATATATATTTGTCTTTTTGTAGACTTTCTAAAAACAAAATATCTATATAAAGAATTTAGAATATTTTCTCTATCTGTTAACAATTCGCTATCCGAAAATATTTTAGTTTGTTCTAAATATATATCTCTTTCAGCTAACTTTAACTGAAGAATTTCAAAATCTACAAGTGATTCTCGTTGTGTTTCCACTATAGTATCTTTTATCAACAACTCAATTACCGGATTATCATCATACTTCTCTTCAATAAATTTTATATAACCTCCTTCGAAATCAAACTTCTTATTTGGAGAACTTTCTAATAATTTCTTAGTTGCAGTACCATCTATCGTAGTTCCTATAAAATATCCTCCATCTATTATCGTTTTATCAATAGTATTAACTAAATTTTCTAAATCTGTATAGGAACCATTGTCATCTCTAAAGAAAAAGAAACTCAAAGAAAAGAATGAAGTCAATATATCGGCCTTTTTTAATGGATTATACTTATTATCAATAGTCATACATACCAAATAAAACTTTCTAATATTATATACCTGCATATCACACACATAAGGCATATCACGTAAAGAATTTACATTATAGTTTATAGGAAGTTTTATAAATATATATTTTGGCTTTGAAGGACTAATCAATACATTTCCTATAAATCTTGTAAGAGATATATTAGACAAAAATATAACCATCTTCTCTTCATCGAATTCTTTGTATCCTTTACCTCCCCAAGGAGGGTCTAAATATAATACATCTGGAAATAATTGTATATTATTATAAACTTTAGTCACATCATCATTTATTAAAGAAACCTTATCTGTCAAATTGTAAACTTCTACATTATTTAGTAATACATCATAATTATCTTTATCCAATTCTACACTTATTACCTTATTGAAATTCATCGCAAAACGTATTGTATCTCCTCCAACATTAGCAGTTCCATCCATTATTGTTAATCCTTCTATATTCTCTTCTCCTATTATATTTTTCATTGCTCTAATAATAGCAATCGAATCAATATATTTTGTAAGACTATACATACCCTCCTCTGTAATTTTCAGATTATCATAATTTACATCTCCAGAAAATGATCTTGGGAACCAATTCTTATAATCTCCTCCTAATTCTTGACTCTCTCCCCTTTTCGCATATCTTACAAATATTTTAAAATTATCTATTCCAAAACTATCAAAAAGATATTCATCAGTAACCATCTCATTGTTATCATTATCCACAATAAAACTATTCTTAGCCATATCAACTCCAAATTCTCCAATCAATACTTCTGAAATAACAGTCTTTAAATGGTCAAGACTGGTAAAATCCGATACTGCAAACGTATTAATAGTTGGTTTATCACTTGCTAATGAACCCTTTAAAAAAACACTAGCATTAAATAATACAGGAACATCGTAAACTAGCGTATTTCTTATACCTTTTACTATCTCATCTGTATCTTGTGCTACAGTCTTTATTAACGTTGTCTTATTTTTCATTACTTTTCTTTCAGATAATCTTCTCAACAATTCAGTATAATTTTTTTCATTTGGTTCCACACACCACAAATGATTTACTCCAACCGAGTCATACTTTCCTAAATCTCCTCCTCTTCCTGAACCCAAGTCCAATACATTTTTATAAGAACAGTACTCTTCTATCAAACTTCTTTTTATATTATTTTGATATTTTCTATATTGTTCTAATACTTTTGGAGATAGTAAATTTATTAATTCTATAGAAGTATATGGATTTTTTATATCATTCCATATATTCTCTGCAACAGTAATAAAGTTTGGATCAATCTTATCTGGTCTATCTCTAAATAATAAAAATTTATCTGTAGTAATATTATATCCAAACTCGTATATACCACCTTCCTTCAATACTTTATCGCTATTATAAAGAGCCTCAACTAATTCATAAGTAGAATTTCCGTGAAAAGGAACATTTACACCAACTCCTTCTAAATTATCTTTTACATATAATTCATATATAATCGACTGAGACTGTGAAGATATTTTATAAACAGAAAAATCGATACTCATTTTTTCAGGAAATTTCCACTTGTATATATTAGAATTATATTTACCATTTGATGTATATATCAATCCATCATTATTTTGTTTAGTTATGCTACCCAAAAGATTTTCAGTATCATTTTTTAAATTTCCTCTGTAAAAGTTCTTTAATGTTAAAAAATTATTTGGTATAGATATCTTATTTACAATATCTTGTCCAGCTACTAAACGCTCATCGTGATTCTTGTCAATAATTTTTTGACCTCCGTAAATCATACAATCAAATATGTAATATCTTCCTTCAAAAAATTCACTATCTAATGCAAAAAATATAAATGAATTATTTCCCTGTGGTACATAATTTTTAGTATCATATTTATCAACTTTTCTATTATTAAATGCATAAAATCCCAACTTGGTAAACAATAATATAAAACGTTCTCCGTCAAGTTTATTAGTTACAGAATAACCCATATTCTGTAGATCAGGAGTAATATATCTTGTCAAATTTACTGGTTTTGGTTCTTTTATGTAAAGACTCGTATACTGATCTTTAATATAACTCTCTTCTGATAATGGTAAATAACTATAAACCTGCTTATCTCTTATAAGAAAAGGTAAAATATTATTTATAGAATCTTGAACCATTCTTGTAAGGAAAGATAGTGTTACTGGTTTAACATTATATTCAATTTCCAACTCATAAGTAACTTCTCTATAATTCTTTGTTAAAGTAGTAATCTCTGTCAACATATAATAAAATGCAAAAGTTAATTGATTGTAAATTGTTCTCTTTCTATAACGTGTTTCTATAATATCTTCCTCTCTATCTATATGACTAGAAATATTCAATTCTTCTGATTCAGATAATCTCAAAACAAAATCCTTATACTCAATATCTCCAGTATAAATTTTATTTTTCTTCTGATACAAAATCTTTTCATCTTGATAAACTTTTCTTATACCATCAGAAAAAATTTCTACCTTACTATCCTCAACATCTATTTTATTTATTATCTTCTTATTATCTCTTAAATAATTATCTAAAGATAAATATGTTTCTTTTCCTATATCAGGCTTAAACTTTCCATCTTTATATTTTCCAAATCTTAACTCCAATTCTACATTTTCACTTTTTAAAGCATAACTACCCAAGAATTGATATGTTTTAGGATCTAAATATATAATCATTTTGAATATGTATATTTATTTAAAAAGGAATATTTTTAATTATAATATGACAAATAAAAATGATTTGTTCTACCAAAAATATAATAAAATTTAAACAAAATAACCTGTTCAAATTTAATATGACTTCTATCGATTCTCTCCCTTCTCGGGCTTCTATAGTTATTTCTAAGAAAGAAACTAGTATGAAAGAAATAATCGAACACGATTTTAAAGATTCTGATTTCGTTTTCAAACCTCCTAAAAATGTAATTACTTTTCCTGTAAAAGATATTGAATATATACAATTTGGTATATTATCTCCAGAAGATATGATTAAACAGTCTGTTTGTAAAATAGAAATATCAAAGTTAAACGGTGAAGGTAGTGTATATGATCCAAGAATGGGTTCTATGGAGCAAGATGAATTATGCGTATCGTGTGAACTTAATCCTAAAGATTGTCCTGGCCATTTTGGTCATATTGAACTAAACACTTTTATTATGCATCCTATGTATATGAGACATATTACTAATTTTCTAAAGTGCATTTGCGTAAAGTGTTATAGAGTAGTATTAACAGATGACCACCTTAAATTAGATGGTCTAGCACGATCATTAGGAGAAACTAGGTTTGAAAAATGTGTTGAAAGACTTGAGAAAGCGGATTCTTGTTATTTTTGTGATAGCCCAAAACCAAAAATTGCTTATCAACAAAAAACAAATGATATCTCGATGAAGTTTAAAGAAAAGAAAATTATTTTGTCAGATTCGGATATCAAAAAAATGTTTGATAATATTTTAGATGAGGATGTCAAGTTGTTAGGATTTAATCCTCAATCTATGCATCCAAAGAATTTAATTCTGTCAGTTTTACCCGTAATTCCACCTCGAGCTCGTCCTTATGTCATCGCAGATAACGTTACCTGTGATGATGATTTGACAAATCAATATATTGAGATAGTAAAGGCAAACAAGAATCTATTGGACCCAGACGTAACAGATACAAAAAAAGAAAAGTCAATTCAAACATTAAAGTTTCGTATCAAAACCTTGATGAATAATTCCCAAGGAAAATCTCGATGCACTAGTGGACGTCCAATTAAGGGTATCAAAGAGAGAATTAGCGGAAAAGATGGTCTTATTCGCTCAAATTTGATGGGTAAAAGACGTAATCAATCGGCCCGTTCTGTAATTAGCGCTGACCCAACTGTGAGAACAGATGAGTTAGTTGTCCCAGAATTGATTGCGAAGAATTTGACAGTTCCAGAAATGGTATGTAAATTTAATATTCAAATTTTGCAAGATGTAGTAAATAGTGATAAGGCAAATTTTGTAGTGAAGAATGATGGTACACGTATTAATTTGAAGTACGCTTTATATAAAAAGGGAACACAATTGTTATGGAATGATAAAATAATCAGAAATGATAGAGAAATTGATCCTTTCAAAATTGAAAATTTTGAATTACGCTTCGGGGATAAAATAAAAAGAGGTGAAGAAATTATTAATACTGATATTTCTAAAAAAAGAGATTTTAAATTAGAATATGGAGACGTAGTAGAACGTCATTTAAAAAATGGAGATGTCGCTCTATTTAATCGACAACCGACTCTTCATCGTGCTTCAATGATGGCTAAAAAAATTATCATTCGTCCTTGTAAAACATTTCGTTTTAACTTGGCATCAACCAAATCTTTTAATGCAGATTTTGATGGCGATGAGATGAATATTTTTTTACCACAAGATTTAGACGCGAGAGCTGAATTGTTACATCTCTCTACGACTAAACATAATATTATGAATAGCCAATGTACGAAAAATAATATATGTATTACACAAGACTCTCTTCTTGGGTCATATCTTCTAACAAAAGATGATATTGATCTAGGTCGAGATAAATTCTTTGATATTTGTATGAAAGGTGATAATTGGTCATCTGAATTTATTCTAAAAAGACTTCAACACATCAAACGTGTTATGAAAGTTCATAATAAAAACTTTCCTATATACTGCGGAAAATCTCTATTTTCCCTTATGTTTCCCACAACATTTAATTATACTAAGAAAAATGATATCAGAAAGGATGAACCAGTAGTCAGAATTGTTAAAGGAGTACTTATTGAAGGTGCTCTTGCTAAATCCAATCTTGGCCAAGCTCATAACTCTATCATTCACGTTTTACACAAAGAATATAGTATGGACGAATCAATCGGGTTTATTGATAATTGTCAATTTATATCTAATCAATACCTTATTCACAGAGGATTTTCTGTCGGAATTAAAGACTGTCTGTCAGATATCGAACAAAAAACAGAAGATACTGCTTATAAATGTTTTATTGAAGCTAAAGATACCGAATCGTCCATTTCCCACGAACGTATCAGAGAACTAAAAGTATGCTCTATTCTAGACAGAGCTCGTGATATGACAATGAAACTAGCTAAGAATAATCTAAAAGAAGACAACGCATTTGTCGCAACAGTAACATCAGGTAGTAAAGGTGAATACTTTAATATTACACAAATCACCAGTATGTTAGGACAACAAATGCATATGGGAAAAAGAATCCAAAAAACTCTTAATAAAGGTCGAAGAACTCTTCCTCATTATCCGAAAGAAAATCCAACAATTGAACAAGAATTTGAAAGTCAAGGATTTATTAAACATTCTTTCTTACAAGGAATCAATCCTCAAGAGTTTATTTGGCACGCAATTACTGGACGTGAAGGATGTTCAAATAGTTCACAAAACACAGCTATTTCTGGTTATGTTCAAAGAAAAATGATTAAAACTTTAGAGGATGTTCAAATAAAATACGATGGCACAGTAAGAAATACTAATAATTGGGTGATTCAATGGAATTATGGATCTGATGGATTTGATAGAGAAAAATGTTCTTTTAAAGATGATAATGTATTCTTTACTGATGTAAGTAGAATTTCTGAACGTCTTAATAACGAGTTTGAGCTTAAAGAAGAAGAGCTACTAGTCGATGAATAATTAAAATGAAATATAATAATTAAGTTATTTAAATAAAATAACTTAATGATTCCAATACAATACATTAGCGATATACATTTAGAGTTTCGTCATATAGAAGAAATAAAAAGTATAATAAGAAAAATTGATCCTGTCTGTCCTATACTTATTTTAGCAGGAGATATTGGAAATCCTTTTTATCAAGGATATAGATTATTTCTTGAAGAAATGAGTAAAAAATTTGAAAAGATATTTCTTATTTCTGGGAACCACGAATATTACGGAGGAAAAAGTATAGAAGAAACTGAAATTCAGATAAGAAATATTTCTGATAAATACAATAATATTTCTTATTTACAAAAGTCTTATGAAGATTATAAAGGAATTAGATTTATCGGCACTACGCTTTGGAGTAATGTAAACGATCCTACTTATAAGATAAATGACACTAAATCTATAAAAGATATGTCTGTAGAAATGTATAATAAGTTACATCAAGATTCTGTTGATTTTTTAACAAAAACATTAGAAGAAATGTCAGATATAAAATGTAGTATTATTACACACCACTTGCCTAGTTATAAACTAATTGATAAAGAATTTTTAGATCCTAAAGTTTCAATGTATAATCAATGGTTTGCAGGATCGCTAGATGATATTATGATATCACACCAAGATAATATTATTGGATGGTTTTACGGACACACTCACCGTGCGTCTGATACAGTTATAAATAACATTAATACATACTGCAATCCAGTAGGATATAAAGGAGAGAACCGTAGTATAAATTATAATAAATATATTATTTTATAGGGCAGAGTCTTCCAAATTTGATTCTTTATTTTTGAGATAAATAAGTTCAACATTATAGTTTAACTTATTAAGCTCTTCGACTTGGTCTTGTAAAAGTTTAATTTTGTCTTGATTACTTTTAGTTATATTACTTAACTTAGTCTTATATTTCTCTTCTATATTTTCATTAATAACATTTGTAACATTTGTAACATTTGTAACATTAATAACATTTATAATAACTTTTTCATAGTTTAAAACGGCTTCTATCTGATTAATAAGCCAAGAAGTAATCGGTGTTCCACCTGTTGCGTATTCATATTTTGTATTTTCCATAATATATTTTTGAACGAATTGCCAATGACCATTTCTAAAAAAATAAACTTCATCGACAATATTAAACAAATGAAATAATCCTTCTATGTTTTGGTTTTTTATAAGATTTTCTAATATAAGATTTTCTTTAAAATAATCTCTTAAATCTTGTAAAAATTCTTGTATACATACTGGTCTGTATGTTCTTAGATCTAATAAATATTCTGTCAGCTTATTATCAGGATAATAATCTACTATTCCTGTAAATATATCCATAGTAGGTATAATATTATCTTGTGCACCTGTCTGTCCTCTATATTGTTGTGGAATATCGTTGAAACATCCTTCATAAATAAGACCATCTCCAAAAATTTCAGTATTTCCTTTAATTCCCATTATAAATATTCTAAAATCGTTATAGTTAGAATGATTAGATGCTTCCCACATTTCTCTTCGTCTCTTATTTATTTCAATCATAGCATTTTCACAATCCTTAAGGCTTTTATTAATTCTCGTATTTATTTTCTCTTTTTCGTCTTTTTCATCTTTGTAATCAATCATAGTTTGAACTGTATCTAATACGGATTCTACTAATTTTGGAGATATTTCGTTAATATAAACGTGTAACATTATAAATCCAACTTCATCTGGAGTTCCTGTAAATGAACAAGCCATACTTAAATTTTTCCAATCTAGACTTCCATTCTCTTCTTTTTTAACATAATTTCCTAATGAATATGCATAATGATAATCAAGCCAAGGATATACATTTAATTTATTACTAACTATAATCAAAGGTTTTGATATATGTTCTGGTAATAACAATCTAGCTTTTCCATATGTCCCTTCTTTTATAAATTTTTGGTATGATAATTCAAGAGTATATGCTGAACTTATAAAAGTATAAGCTCTATATAAGGATTGTATAACAAAAATATCCTTTTCATTTTCGACAAATAATGAATAATCTGGTATTAAAAATACTTCTTTTATAATTCTATTTGGCTGTAAAATAATACTATTTAAATTATTTATAACATATTGCATTTCTGAATAATACTCGGGTAATTCTTTTAAAGGATTTCTAGTAGGTAAAAATCCATTTATACTGGAAACATTAAAAAACTCATCTGTATATCTATTTTTCATTTAGTATATTTAAATATACTAAATATTTTAAATAGCAATAATTTTTCTATCTAACACAACTTGGACCTCTGTTGTATAGAATAACTTTAACTTTTTTTAAAGGTCCTGCATATTTACACACAATTTTGAAATTGCATATTGTGGAAGTAGTCTAACTTCTATATGACCAAAACTTTGTATGTTTTCTTCATTATTTTTATCACTATCAATTATATTTATTGACGATGAATTATAATATAGATTCAAAGGATAATTTATATAGAGAATATCTTCATTCTGATTATATTTAAATATATAAACTTTATACTTTTTCAAAACTTTTAAAGCATATCTCAAATCTATATATTCAGATTCTATTTGATTATCGTTATCATTACCATATAACATAAGATATTTATGCATTTATTATATAATTTTATATATTTTTCTTAAAACATAATCAAATCGTTTACGTCTAATTATCTCTCATAAAATTAAATACTAATTCCTTAACTATCTTCATATTTATTACAATGTAATAATAAATATATATTTTCTCTACAAATTTTTACCAAAAAAATTCTTCTTTTCTGTATAGTAATATGCCTGAAACTCGTCTATTAATATTTCCTCTTTATCATTTGGATATCCCATTTTCTTCAACATTTCTGTTACTTTAATTTTAGAACTTTCTCTCATAGAATACCACAATTCTTTTACCTTTTCTTTATACTTATCATCCATATAATATTTAGCGTGCATCATTTCGTGTTCTTTTGTTAATTTGTCTCCTTTCTTATAAACTACAACATATTTTGCATCTTTATACTTTAATATATTATCAGGTCCCTTCCCTTTGTATTTCGACACAAAACTTATAGGAAAGTTTATACCGATCCTATTTTCGATCTTTCCCTCGTACATATCAGCAATTTCTTCTATATAAGTAGGAATAATATTTGTGTAAATAATATGAACGACGTTATCGAGATATTTATATTCAACGTTGTTCTTGCTCATCTCATCATTATTTTCCTTTAAAAAATAATGACTTTATTCATTTTTATTATTTTACTTATCATCATCATCAATTACTTCTTCTTCATCATCAATTAAATCGTCGATCAAATCGTCATCGTCCAACTCCTCCTCTTCCTCAACTTCATCAATCTTAATATCATCTAAACTCTTATTTATATTCAGATTTTCTGGCAATTTGTATGCAAATTTATACTTTTTACAACTTTCAATATCTTCAACTGTCAACGGAATGACTTCTCCCTCTACCTGTCTACCGTAGACTAACTTATCTGTATTAAATACTAAACCAGTTTGCATATGTTCAAAATTTCCATACTTATTACGACGAATTGCAATATCTGATACAGTTGATTTTATACTTTTAATAACAGATGATTCTTCTCCCTTAGAAGACTTTGCTGTAACAGATAAATGAGAAGGTACAGCACTAGATAAAGACTGGTATGAAGAAGAAGATGACGAACTAGAAGATGATAAAGAATCAATAAGACGTTGAACTAGCTCTTCCTTCTTACCCGACATTTTTAATCCCTTCTTCTTACACATAGCTGCTAGCATATCTTTATTTGCTAACATAATCTTATCACGCGTAATATCCAAATCAGGATCGTTACTTGATTTTGAATCAGACTCATTAGCTGGTTTTGAGACTTGCTCTGGTTTGGATTCAGTTTTTGATTTTGGGTCAGACTTTGTCTCAGTTTTTGATTCTGAATCAGATTTTGAAGATAAAAACTTTTTAATAGTATTAACTTTCTCTCCCTTCCAAATTGAAAATAATTCTTGGTCATTAAGACCATAAGTAGAAGCAACTTCTTTGCAGAAGTCTTTCACGAGATTGTCAAACTTAGATTGAAATGAAGTCATTGTCCTTTTTTCTTATCTTAAGATTATGGTTTTAAATCATTTTTATTTTATCGTTTAAAGATATTTAAAGATCAAATAAATGAGTTTCGCTATTTCATATGAAAATTCAATAATGATACAAGGAAAAGTTCTCGAAATACCTCCTATTGGGTTTCATAATACTGGAGCTATATGTTATTTCAACTCTCTTATACAATGTCTCCTATCATCTAAAAATTTTTTACAATTTATTCTTAACGACAAAAAAGATCCTCTATTTACAGAATTTCTACAAAATATAACTAATGATAACTGGGATATGGTCTTTACTACAAGGCTTTTACAAACATATAATATTGTACAAGCAAACCAAAGTAGCAGCGAATATTTTATATTTCTTGTAGACTTGCTTAAACTTGAAAATATTTTTGAATGTCAGCATAAAATCATAAGCAAATGTCTTAATTGCGGATTTTCTCAAGAATCTAAAGACATTACATATTGTACAATTATAGACAATGACATCAAAGAATTTTTTAATTATGAAGAACAAGTGCACGATGTAAAATGTGATAAATGTCAAGTAAAAACTACAAAAAACAGAAGTAAAATTATAAATGGTATACCTCCTATTGTAGTTTTCAGTTTTAATAAATATTTCGGAAAAAAACTAATAGATTATCCTTCAACTTTCAAAAACGAAGATGTAGAATACAAACTTGTAGGATCTGTTGAACATTTTGGAGTATTGGGAGCAGGTCACTATACAGCTAGAATAAGCAGAAATGATAACCTATATATAGCAAATGATAGTCGTGTGTCTGAAATTAATGAATTAGAACCTAAGCCAGAAACTTATATGGTTTTTTATGAACGTATCAAGTAAATTATTATTTATATATTTGTATATAAATAACTTAATGAAAAAAGAACTAAAAAAGTTACTACAAAATGCTATACTCTCTTTTAACAAAGAATCGTCTCAAACACAGATATTCTATCCAGAATTTGATGGTAAAAAATATTTTATAAAAGTAGCAGGAGAAGATCGCGCAAAGTATCTTCTAAATGAGGTTGAATCCCTTAAAAAACTTAAAAAGCTTTCACCATTCTACAAAAACTATTATATAGGATACGAAAAGAAAGACAGAAAAGTTGCTATTATGTTAAAGTATGTTTCTGGAATTGATCTCTACACTCTAATCAAATCCAGAAAGCTTAATAACCAAATCATAACTAATCTCTACAAAATTCTTCTGAAAAAAATAAAAATTTTTCACGACAAGCTCCTTAATCACGGTGATATTAAACCTCAAAATTTATATGCTTATATTAAAGAAGATGGAGACATCGATATAGAGTATATAGACACTGAAAGTGTCAATGATTTTAATAAAGATATTAAGTCAGGAGAAGGATATAATAATGTTATATCATCTAAATATGACTTTCCCTATAAAATAAAGAGATCGAGAATTATGTTTAAAAATAAAGAAAACGCCTTCTCTTTTTATAAATTTTTAGATTTATATTCTATCTCTATATTTATATTTTATCTTTATAAAAAAGACGTCTATAAAAAAATAAAGAATGACAGCGAATCCCCTTGGATTGTTAAAAATATTCAACATCTTCCAACAGAATATTTAAACAAAGAAGAAAGTGATACAAATAAATTAGAAAAGGCCTTATGCTATGTATTTAGTTTTCTAAAATATGTATCTACTGTAAACAAGACAAATGAAGTAAAAGATATACCTATAAGTATCAACGAAATACTTAAAATTCTCTCTTAATTATATAAGATTTATATAATTATTATTCGTCTCCCTTTTCTTCATTTTCTTCGTCAGTTTCTTCCTCTATATCATCTATATCGTCTATATCATTTATATCGTTTTCTTCTGGAGATTTATGACTAAGTAATATACATAATTCTTTCCTGTATTTTGAATTTCTTTTATTATCATCAAACTGACTTATTTCTGATAGCTTTTCATAACTCCAATTTTTTCTATATTCTATCTGAGATTTTTCTAATTTATCCACTAATAATGTTTCTAAGTCTCTTTGTATATTATTGTGGACAATCTCGCATACATCTTTGATTGGTTTCGATATTTTTTTAGTAAAACGGCGAGCCTCAATATCATCAGTTATTCCGTTCTTTTTACTATGATATTTAAAACGTTTTCTGTTTGGATCTGTACAACAAATAATCATTTTACCATCGTCTGTGTTAACTATACGATCACATACAAATTGAGCAATCCCTTCTTGTCCCTTTTCAAAATATTTATCAAAATCTTTATCTTCTTTTGCTATAGATATAATACGATCATAGCTAGTATACTCTTTATAAGTAGAATAGTCGCTAAGAATATTTTGCACATTTTGATCTCCTCTTACAGTTGTATTAATAGTCTTGGGTTGTTTAGCAATTTCTGCTATAGTCGTATTTGCTTTTTCTATCATATACTCTAGTTTCTTTATTTGTTTTTCTTTTTCTATCTTATAGTTCTCAAATTCCTTCTCTTTTATCTCTAGTAAAATTTTATATCTTGTAAGTTCTGATTCTTTTACATTTATCTCTTCCAAAACTTTTATAGAACAGGTATCCAAATGCCTATCTAAATGCCTAGAAGACAAAAATGTTTTATAACATTTTTCGCATTTATACTGATAATGATCGTTATTTTTAAGATCCTTTTCTTGTATTTTTAAACAATATTTTGCAGTTTCTTTATGATAATTTAAAGCTGAATGAGAATTGAAAGATGATGAACAAAAATTGCATATTAATGAGGTCATTTATAGTATAAATTATTTTTTAAATTTAAGATTTGAGATTTTACGCGATCGCGTAAAATCCTAAAATGCTAAAATATCGTAGATATTTATACTGATTTACACTTTAGATATTTATGATTTTTAATATTTATTCAAAAAAAACCATGTCAAAATGTTAAAAAAGTTGTGTGTGTTTTTTTTTTAAAAAGTATAAAAAATTTTAAAATCTTAAAAATTTTACAAAAATGAAAATAAAAAAATCATGAGAATAATAAAAATTAAACTAATATAGTTTGATTTTATACATTTTTTATATTCTCAATATGCTCAATAAGAATAGAGTCAGCATTGGGATTTTTATTCCACTCTTTACATATTATCATACAATATACAGTATCTTTTAGTATATTATTAATATTATCCAAAGTAGTTGTTTCATACTCTTTTCTAGCTTCTATACCTCGTGTCCATACAGAATACGGTTCTTTGCGATCTAAGGTAAGAACTACTCTTTTTTGTTTTTGAGAAAGAGATGTAATTTCTGAATAATTGGAATAATTGGAATAATTAAGGGAAGACTGATATTGTTTAAGAATAAAAATAGTATAAATTCTCGTGTCATCAAGAAGATTCTGGTAAATAGAATTAAAAGTTTTTTTTTCCATATAACATACTAAATAACTACGTTGGTCTATATTTTTATCACTAAAACTTGTTTGGAAATCTGTAGTAAAAATTCTATATGTTTGAGCCAAGTCGATAAGATTTTTTGTTAGAATTTCGCAATGATTATCTTGATCTTCATTGCTTTTCCAAGGATACCAATCATAACAAGGTTCTTGTAGTTTTCCTTTAAAAAAATCGAGATTTGTTTGTAATAAGTCAGAGAAGTCTTTAACTTTAGTATATTCTTTATATACTTCCATCTCTATCTATCTTTAAAATAAATTATTTTCCATCTTAAATTTCAATTTTAGATTTACTTAATATCCTTAATATCCTTAATATATTCTGATGATAGAATTGGACCATTTTCTTTAGTATATTTATTACATAATATAATAATGTAATAACAATATAATATATTATTTTTATAGGAGTTTGTCAGCTATACAAAGTCTATAATTATAGTTTATAACCATATATTCTGTAATTTGTTCTTTATTTAATATTATAACTTTTGAGGAAAGCCAGTTAAAAAGTAAATCTAAAAACTTTTCAGGAGATGTATAATCTTTTCCCTCAAAAATATGATTTATAAGTCTTTGTTGCTCTTCTGTAAAACAGTTAAAGAATTTAATATGAGATTTAACTATATTAGATATATAATCTTCAGATAATCTATTTATATCTATCCAATAAAATGTATCCCCTGTGACAATATAGTAATTTTCTTTATATAGATATATTCTAGGATTTCTGGTAGTTACTATCATAGCATTATCACTCTTTCGGTCTGTCTGAATAGTATGTAAAAAAAATATTGAACTTATTGTACTATATACAGATTCAAAAAAAAGAGTATCGGAGAATTTTAATCCTGGATTATTTATCTTTAAATCCATAAGCGTAAAACCTTTTAAATATTGTAATAGTATAAACATATCACACCCATTCAAATCAGGAAGGGAGTAGAGATAATCGTAAGTTTCGTGATTAGTTTCCCAATTATTATTTCCTTTTAGCGATAAAGACATAAAATATAATCCTTTCACATTTTGAGTTTTCGGAAAGATATCTCTTGATTCTTTCAATAATTTGGGATCATAATTTTCGAGTAAAGTTTTGAGAATATTCTCGTCGATTTCTATATGTTCAGGAGTAACACAATATATTATAAAAGCATCCCTACATCTATCTATATTATTATCTTCTATATAGTTAATAATAGATTCAGATTCACTTTTAGTAAAAAATATACAACTGTGAAAAAAACCGTATACAATAGGATAATTATAACATATTTTATGATAATTTAAACTTGAAAATATATTAGTAAAACCTGCCTCTTTTTTATAATCCAGACAACCATAGTATGTCATATCTGGATTACAAAGTTTTAGTGCAACATCCATACCATAATTTAGACTAAGTTTTTCGTTTTTCTGCATAACTTTTGCTCTATAAACATTACCACTTCCTCCAAGCCCAAGAAATTTATCAATAAAAAATTCGTTACCTTCTTCTATTTCGTCTTTGTCAATTAAAAGTTCTTTTAGTTCGGGAATATCAATTGCCTCGCTCATTTTTTATAATATTATTATATATTATAAATTTATAATATAATAAATAACTTTTATATGTTTGATATGTCATATAAATCTTAGATGTATTAATATATAGATAAAAGATCTTAATATTTTGAAAGACTTAAAAGAACATAGGATATGAGAGAAAAAAAGATATTTATCTAAAACAGTAATATGATACATATTTATGTGTATATAACATCATATACTTTTTCATTGCATATAGGACATATAAACAACTCCTTTTCATCGCTTTCATCTTTATAAGTATCATAGAGGTTATCTAGACAACTTGTACAACAAAAG
>Ga0315284_10002650_pt1 | contig 25529 bp, 20 predicted proteins | sample YL17G09_16_MG_FD_203696 | JGI IMG/M metagenome (GOLD analysis project Ga0315284, IMG submission 203696) | Sediment microbial communities from Yellowstone Lake, YNP, Wyoming, USA - YL17G09_16 | ecosystem: Environmental > Aquatic > Freshwater > Lake > Sediment | place: USA: Wyoming | collected...
CCGGCCGGGGATAACGACACAGTATCCTCCGGCCTGCTTCACGTCATGTCAGTCCAAAAAACTACTGAACACCGGTCGGATTTGTGGCGGGACGCGACAATAGAACGAAACGTGCGCACAATGATGAAACAGGCCGAGATCGATGCCTTGCCAATCTATCCGGAAGATCGCCTTGCCGCTCATCCGACCGCTACCAAGATAATTGCTCTCTTCAGAGGGGCGTCAACCTATACCGTAAAGCGAGGAGGCCGTCGAAGCGAATGCTATCGCGATGAACTTACGCCTATTCAAACCAAAGTGCTGGAATTGCCTGGATTGAAAGAATCGGACTATTGGCCTATCGACTAAACGAATGCCATTTTACAAATGCGATTGAATAGACAAAAGAGATGAATCAAATGCGCGGAAAGTCAGGTATAAGAGATTCCTGCGGCTTTATTTCCAAAGGCGGCGCACTTGTTCTTGACCATATGGCCATCTCAGCCCCTTTGATCCTATTCTTATCATTTAATATGATCGATTCTATATGACCTATGGCTTTCTTTGACTCTTCGGAAAGATGAAACAATTCGCCTGGAGCATGCGCTAGGTGTGCGACATGGGCAATTTCTGTAATCTTACTGGATAAATTCTGAACACCCTTCATGAAGGACTCGAGAAGGGAATCATTGGTTACTTTATAAGGCAGATTTCTTTTCGCCTCAGTACCGGCAGAATCGATAAATATTACCGGGTGATTGCGTGCATACTTGTAGACATTGTGTTCATCTTCTATTCCTATTGGATCACAACTACACCACCTACTCAACCAAGTCGCATAATACCGTGCTCCATGATAATTCAATCCTGTTTCTTCATCCCGTTCCTTGACAATGCCCCCATTCTTGACAACCCGCTTGCGGGTCCGTTCCTTGCCGGAATCGTAGCGATACCAGGCCACCAGCGACCCTTCCGGGCAATCGCCTTCGTAAATCCGCGAATCGGGCGCTCTTGAGATATGATGCAAATGCTCGGCGAAATCCCAATCCATTCCCGACAGATGCGGCATGTTCGTCATGCTGCCGTGCGAGTTATACTCATATCGATATTCGAGTCCCGGCACGTGCGGGTAGTGGTCAATGTCCGCGCTTCCCATGCCGGTCGCGAGCAATCGATTACTCGTGCGGGAGTACTGGTAGTTCCGTGTCCAACTACTCGAAGAATCACCCTGCGCGACATGCTTGACCGTCAAGATATTGCCGACCTGGTCATAGACATATTGTTCCGTATAATTGCGCCAGGCCATCGCATCGGTCGCCTGGTACTTCTTGCGGAAAGGGCAGTCACTCCAATTGTCGAAGGTGTTGGTGACGATCTGCCCGGCATGCTCTCTTCCGCGCGCCTCGACAAGACGGTAGAGCGCGTCATAGGTGTAGCGGTTGCGGGCATCGACCTGAGCATTATTGAAGTCGAGGTGGGTGACGTGCGGGGTATCGGCATGGTCGGCGGCGAGCTGTGCCGCTCGCTGGGCTTCGGGCGTCGCATTGTCGGCGCTGTTGCGGCGGTACCAGGCATTGCCCGGTTCGCGGACCGTATCGTTCTGGTCGAATTTGGCGACAAACCAGGACGAGAACTCCACCCGGCTGTACGATCCGTCGGGCTGCTCGGTGCGAATAAGCCTGTCGACGGCGTCATAGACTCTCTGTTCGTGACTGCTACGTTTCTTGCGTAGACCTGTGGTGAGCCTGTCGAACCATGTTTCGCACCTGTCACCAATGTGTCCGGATTCTGGCTGGCCTCTGGCGTCTGGACTCTGGCCTCTCCGCCTCCGGCGGCTTAGTAGAGTATCGCCGTTACTCCCGCCTGTTGCGGCTCCTCGAAGCGGTGTTAATTCGGACTGAAATAGGGTTCGTACTGTTTGACCGGTTTTCCCTTGTTGTTAAGGATAGTCTTTCCGCCGGCAAGCCAGCGCAGCGGACCGTTTGATTGTTCGGGTTCGGCCTGGGCTTTTGTCACCAGCACGTGCCCGGAACCGTCGGAGTACTCGAAGGCCGTTCTGAAACGCGCGTCGCCTCCGGACGGCGTGCTCACGTGGTTTTCGCGCAGAATGTCGCATGCGCAAAGAGGATGATGGCCGTAGGTGATCGTGCCGTCGGCCTCCCGTTGCTCGCCGAAATAATAGACGTTCCTTGCGGTGGCCTTGCCCAGCCATGCGCGCGCCCGGGCTTCGTCATACGCGCCGGTAAAGAAGGCAACGATCTCATCCGGCGGCGGATCCGCCTCGATATCAAGCGCGTCGCCCGATTCCCGTGAGGCCTTTCCCATCACGGCGGAAGCGGTGGGCATTCCCAGTATGTCAAAGGCAACGGCGGTGATGTTTTCGTTGGCGTCTTTGATCGCGGCCGGTTGCATGACCCGGTAATCGAAGGTTTCGACCGAGACCAGATTTTTCGCGGGATCCTGGGCGGACGCCATGGATAAGTCGTATTCGTCAAAAGTGAGAACGGTTTCGTTGTTGAACGGATCGATGTAGCGCTCCGGCAGATAGAAGTGGTCCTTCGCATCATCGGCGAAGCCCGCGATCCCCGAGCGGGCCCACCACAGACCGTCCCACGAGTGGTATCCGCCGGCGGTCAGAATGCGCTCAACCGCAGCGGGATACTCTTCGGCAGGCGCCTTCGCCTCTTCCAGCCGTGTTTTCAGAATCGCATCGAGCAAGTCATTCGTAATCGCCAGCTTGTAGGCTTCAAAGACAAGACCGAGGCGGGCGGGCGTTTTGAGCGGCAGCGGGTCCTTGATGTTCTCATCAAAGAAGAGGGTTCGCACCAGTTCCACGAGCCGCATCTGTGGATTTGTTCGGTCGGGAAGCTGATGGTACGGAATCGGCTCGACGCTGATCCCGCCCGATTGATGGGTATCGCTCAGCCGGAATTTGCGGATTTCGTCCAGGGTGAAATACCTGTCGCCGTCGCCTATGGTCCGTGAATTGATGCCGGTCAGCTCATAGGTGCTGATCTCGCAGGCCGCGGGCAGCCGATAATCGTCGGGAAATCCCACCGCGCCGGTATATACATCGTCGGTATATATGGACTCAGTATAGCTGAGATGCACCTCCTCCTGGACCGAACGGATCTTCTCCTCCGCGCCCGGCGGCAGCGTCGGGTTCTCTTTATGAAAAGGCCGCACCCGTGAGTAACCCGCCGTCACCGCCTGGGTGGGCTGCCCGTAGTTATTCGTGCTCAGCGTCAACGTGTGACTGATCCGGGGATCGGGGCGGAGCGTTGTGTCTCGCATGTCCAGTTCGTAATGATAGGTCAATGCCTCGCTCTCCGTCACCAGAAAGACGGCGTGCTTGTTGTTGTAAAGCTTTTGTACCGGCCGGAACTCGCGCTCGACGCCGTCGAAATACCCGTGGCGGTAGCTGTACGCGCTGGCGAAACTCGTTTGCCGCCAGGTATCGGTCACGATCACTTTTTCGACGACATAAACCGGGAAGGGCAGGCGGGTGACCCACGGCGTGCCGGCGAGCTTGTCCGCGATCCGATGTTCTGATCTTTGACTATTCGGCATGTCAATAGACACTTGTACTTGTCAATTGACATGACCGTATCCAGTGTTTCGCCACTGAGTTCCTAGGAGAGCATGCGTGTCACGGTCCTGCTGTGACGGGTATAAAGCCTCTCTGACAACGCGCGGCGGGGACGAAGCTTCATTAAATATTGGACCGACGATTACTGGCGGGCGTGGCGAAGCGGTCACCCGGGTCATGATCTGCTAATGTACTAAAGTTGCTCCGTCCCTGTCCACTGTCCAGGCTTCCCTGCCCAGGGGCACAAAGCGAGGAACACTGTCAAGAAGTGCGCCGGGGGAGGTCCCCGCATCGTTCCAAGAGGTATCCGGGCTCGCGTCAAATAAAAGAAGTGCGGAATCGCCTCCGGTACCCTCACATAAATGAGCCGACTACCTCAAATGTCCGATATCCGCGTACAGGGCGCCAGGCTGCATCACGGCGATGCCTTTTTCTTGCCTGCAATCAATCCCAGCATCTGGGCTTTCCTCACAAGATCACTATTCTTTGTTAACAATCCCAGTCCTGCAAGAGCTTCCGCATTCCTGGCATCGTATCTAATGGCCAATTTGAAATAGGCAGCGGCTGCTCCATCATCCCCGAGCACCGCTGCGCTGTAATAAGCACTACTGCACAGCACTGATGACAAGAACTCCTTCTTTGTCAGCAATCGCATATATATCTGGCTTCTTAGTGCGGTCGGCGTGAGCCCATACAACCGAACGTAGGTTGTATCATCTACGCTACGGCCCAAAACCGATGGATCGACGTTGATTCCCACTTTGTCCATATACTTGATATAACGCTGCAGGTAGGGCATTTGCACAATCGCAACGGGCCAGTTCAAACGATCTGCAATTGCATACCAGAGAGCTGCAAGCATAGGATACGTGCCTCTGCCCTCTTTCAGCAGGTACGGCAAGAACATAGCCTTCTGATCCTGCGATTCCCCTATGGTTGAATCGAATACATAGATCGAACTAGTCGTGCTGTCTACGCGATTCCAGGCGCCCGGAACAAAAAGCGTGGTGTTGAGCGCGCTGATGCGTTTCCTGGCGAGGGGCATTGTGTCGGGAAGCAGCTCAACTAAATTTTGCGTGTTGCGCGCAAGGATGTCAATCTGGGTGATTGCAGCATCGATGTTGAAATCCGGATAGGCGTCCTTGGCAAGAATCAGGCAAGCGCGCGCGAGATCGATTTTCGAATCCGGTTGGGAAAGAACCTTGGCTGCGTCACGCGGAGTGGCCAGGAGCAAAGAAACGCAAAGCATGAGACACAAGAAAATCTTTGACATAGGGCCTTTCTATTTGTTCGGAGAATCGATTGCGGAACTCTCGAATCCTGAAACCGATCGGCGAAATTCGATCGAATTCGTCACTCATCAGTCGAGACCGCCGATTTCTCCAACTACCTCCCGATACCGCGATCTTTCAGCAGCTCTGGAAATCTCAAATTGCGCTTGCTGCCTGTCTAGCGCCGACTTGGATGAGTGAATATAATTTGAACCAACTTCGGAACTCGACTGTCCCGATGAAGAAGGGCGGAATTGCCGGCTTGATGGGGCTCGGTTCGAACGGCGCGTGCCTTGTCGGCGGGCCACACACACTTCGGCGGGCTCACTGCAACGCTTCGACGGGGCTCAGTGCAACGCTCGGCGACCGGCTGAGGCGTATCGAGGGGTGTGGCGGGAGCACTCAACGAGCAGTGGAATTTCCGAAAGACACGGGCTCTATGCGGCCTTGTGCGGTTCTTCCCGCTTCTTCTCACCGCGTGGCCCCACATCCCTCATGTCAATGGGCACAAACCCCAGCTCACACGCGGGCGAGTCTTCGCCAAATACGCGTCGCGCGCCGTCCAGCGTGCCAATGCGCGGATCGAGGGTGCGGGAGAAGCGGTCGTAGCCAAGGGCCCGGAACTCCTCCCACGAAAATCGTCGCTTGTAGCCCTCGTGCGCCATCATGTGGCCCGCGTTCACCGCGAAGAGCGGCGCGTTGTTGACGTCCCAGAACACGTTCAGATCACTGATGAAACTGCGGGTCTCCAGCTTTCCGCTGTCATCATCCATGCCGCCCACGAATACGGGCTGCCCGTCGGTAAGCACGATGTTGCGTTCGAAGGTGAAGCAGTTGGTGTTGCTGCCGTCGGGGTAGGCATTGCGCTCGGGACGGTGCATGGCTGTGCCGCGGCTGATGGCAATGATGCCCTCGCCACCCAGCGCCCAGATGTTGTTGCGGATGCCGATTTCACGGCCAAAGTGCAGATGGTACGGCTGGCTTGACGTGTTGAACACCACATTGTTTTCGATCACAATGAAGCTTGTCCCCTCGTCCGGGTAAATGCCCCAGCCGCCGTACTGCTTGGAGATGATGTCGTGGATGAGGTTGCCGCGCACGGCCGTGCCCGGTTGGGGGCCAAGCAGGTAGACTCCACCCATGTCATTGAGCATGCCCTGGCCGCAGTGATGAATGTGATTCTTCTCGATGCGGTTGTCTGATGCGACTGACGGATAGTATGCCCAAACCCAGCCGACAGAGATGCCTGTGTAGTAGGTGTCGAAGATGTGGTTGTGCATCACCAGGTTTCCGAAGGTGTGCCCGAGCAGAACGCCCGTGGCGCTGTGGTGCACGCGGCCGACTGCGGAGATCTCGTTGTCGTTGATGGTGGTGCTGCCGCAGCGCGTGGGCAGCGGGTCCCAGTAGCTGCCGCCTGTTACCTTGATCCCACCGGCGCCAATGTCGGAGATGTGCGTGCGCAGGATCCGGTTGTTGAGGCACCCCCGGCCGATGTCAATGCCCCACACGCCCACGTGCTGGACAACGCAGTCCTCGATGGTGCAGTTTCGCGCCGCTTCGAGCTGGATTGCTGCGGGCATCCAGAATGCGGCCTGACCGTTCTTGTTGACGTCTTTCCACTCGCCGTGCTCGAAAGTGATGCCCGAGAAACTCACGCTCTGCACGGGCCGCTCTTTGTCAACGTCGCCCGCGAGCTTCACGAGCGTCACCAACTTCGGGATGAAGACCTCGGTATTCTCGATGGTCTCTCCTGCGCGGGGAATGTAGTGGAGCTTCTTTGCTGCGCGGTCAAGGTACCACTGTCCCGGTTTCTTGAGCGCCTCAAAGACATTCTCTACGTAGTAGCGGGCAAATGCTGCGTTCAAATCGTCAACGAGGATGAAGTTGGTATCCTCGCCAAGAGTGACCATGCGCGTGGCAGGGTCGAAATCGGCCAGGTTGCGCCGCTCCTCGATCCACCAGTGCAGCACCACCGCTTCAACGTCCGTGAGATTGCGCCACGCCGACACATCGCCGGGCTTGGCCACGAACCGCTTCTTCTGGAAGGGCACGCGGTTGTCATTTTCGGTCTTGTCGGTACCGGGAACGTCCTCCATCCACGAGTAGTCGACCTCGGGCACGCGCGGGCGCGCGCAGCGCTTGTCTGATGCGAATAGTTGGTGAAAGTATCCGGCCTTCTCCATCAGGATGGTGGCATCGGCGACCCATGCGGCAACGCCGTTGACCTGCTCGGGCTTCCACCCGGTCACCTTCAGCCCGCCGGAGATGGAAACCTTCTCGTCTCTGTGCGCTGCAAAGGAGATGAACGAGTCATCGGGTCCCAGCGTGAGCGTCCATGGCAGGTGGTACCTTCCCCCGCGCAGGATGATGGTGGCCGGCTCGGAGAATTTGCGGCGCAACCGTTCCTGCCGGACTCCCTTGATTGCGCGGTTGATCGTGGCAAACGGACCATCGGTCTTCTGGGCATTGGGCTCGGGGAGCGTGCCGTACCATTCGTCATTGCCAAGTGGCGACACAAAGAACTGCGGACCCTGGGCCAGCGTTGTCATTGGAGAATCCTTGGGTTGTCGGATGGGTATGCCTGGTAATGGAGTGGTGAACACAACGGTCACGTCGAGAGTGCGAGAGTGGATGCTCAAGTGCTATGCTGCGTGTGGCGGTTTCATGGTGTTCACCAGTGTAGTGCAGGACGGATAATATAGCGCATCTTGTAGGTGGAGTCAATTTCTTCGGGGAAGCACTCGCCGATGCTTGTGGTGCGGGCGGGTTCCGGGCGTTCCCCCAGCCTGGTCGCTGAGCGGAGCGCCGCACTGAGCCTCGTCGAGGTGTCGAAGCGGGGCCAGGGTCGAAATACGGTGAAATGGGATCCGGCGATCGCTTTCCAGTGAGGCCGGGATTCACCAAGCAGCAAGATTCGCACCGACGCACTGTCCGCGACTGTCAGGGCAACCTGGCCGAATCCCGACGTCCCAACCACCCGGCAGCGTAGAGCGGGATGGTGTCGATCCCTTCGTAGGACCCGAAGTTTTCCTGCGACAGTCTGATCCCCCGCGGTGCTCGACCTTCGCTGAGAAATAGACGCAGGCTTTGCATGGCACCCCGCGTGCCGGCCTTCACTTCGATCGGGACCACCGTGTCATTTCGGGAGATGATGTAGTCGACCTCGGCATTTCCGCCACGCGATTCGCGATGCCAATAGTAGAGTTGCGGCCGCATGTGTGAGGGCATCCCTGTGGTGAGTTCGATTCCTGCGTAGACCTCTGCCAGCGATCCCTCGGTGATCAACTGAATGTCGCTGCGAACAACCTGACTCGACAAATCCAGACCGAGAGTCCGTTGGTGGAGGCCTGCATCAAAGAGAAACGCCTTCTGTTTCCGTTCGTCAATGTCGCCGCCAAGGGGCAGCCCACGCGCCGAGGTGTGCATGGCGACCCGCACCAGGTGCGCCTGCGAGAGGAGCAAAAGCGACTCGCGATACGGTGCGGCCGGCGCGCCCTGTGCAACACGCGCAAACACGAACTTGCCGCCAGACTGCCGTGCAACCGAATGGAATGTTTCAGCCAGTCTCGAAGCCGGCACACGCCTCTTGTATGTGGCGAAATCGTCTTGCAGGAGTACCAGAATGCCCTCGATGCGTTTCTGAGAGGCAAGAATGTCACCGGTTGTGCGATAGCCCTCCACGACAGCGGGGAGGCCGCCGATCATCATGTGGACTCTCATAATATCAAGACACCGCTTGTGAAATACCGGATCGAGCGGATGCGCGGAGCTTGCGGATCCGATCTGCTGAGCCAGAAGCTCTTCACCCAACGTCCACAGGAGTTCCTCAAAGGACATTGGATACATGAAGAGTGATGTAATTCGCCCGACACCCATTGACGGTATCTCGGCAATTGCGAGTTCGAGAAGGGAACCTGCGGCCACAACGTGGAGCTTCGGCATCCGTTCGTAGAAGAAACGCAACGAGTGCAGGGCGGCCGGAAATGCCTGGATCTCGTCGAAGAAGAGGAGTGTCTTGCCGGGGACGATCGGCGTCTTCGCGTACACGCTCAGCTTGCGGCAGATCTCCTCGGGGTTCAGCGAACCCTCAAAGAACCGGTGCACGGTCGAATCGAACTCGAAATTGATTTCCACGAAGCTCTCGAACTGCTTGCCAAGGGCTCGGACCGAGTAGGTCTTCCCCACCTGCCTGGCCCCACGTAGGAGCAGCGAAAGGTGGTCGGTCTCTCGAGCCCATGCAGCCAGAGATTCATCGATGTGACGCTTCATTGAGACAACCTTCTCAATCGATTGCTGTTATCAATTGATATAAATAAAGATACATCAATATGTATATGAAAGTCAAGGCAAACAAGCAGCTATTTTCAACGAAAGTCAAGGCTAACATGGTCACGAAACTGATGAAAGTCGACCCAGACGTCTGAAGATGGGCATGGATGCGCGCTTCTGGGGAGGTCAGTCGGTTGTGGCGAGGACCTGATCGGCTCGTGGTGGGAGGGGAGTGACTACACAACCGGCAGAGGGCGCTGCCGTACATGGTCGGTATGTATCACGGTGAAGGATCCCTCAAACCGGATCTGCTCCTGCACGAGGGTATTGGAAAGTGTCTGGAAGACTTCCTCCGGGGATGCGGGGACGAATCGCAGGTAGAGGATTCCTGGAGGAGGCGGGACTTTCCGACTGAACAACCCGCAGTCCCAGCTCACGCCCCGGCCGTCGCCTCCGCAACAATGCGCCGCATCTCCGCCAGCACCTTCGCCGGATCCCTGGCCTGGTTGATCTGGCGCACCATGCAGAAATTGCGCGCGCCACCTGCGAGCACCGAAGCGAGATTGGTGAGGTCAATGCCGCCAATGGCAATAGCAGGCACAGTGGCCACTGCCAGCATTCTTTTCATTCCGTCAATGCCGATGACTGGATCCGGCATCTTCTTCGTGGGCGTCGCAAAGACAGGTCCCACGCCGATGTAGTCGGGCCCAAGCGCGCATGCTGCGCGCGTCTGCTCGGGGTTGTGCGTGGAGAGGCCGACGATCATGCCGGGCCCCACGAGGTTGCGCACCGCGTCGTATGACATGTCACTTTGTCCGAGATGCACCCCGTCGGCGCCCACCACCTTCGCAACCTCGGCATCGTCATTGATAATGAGCTTGGTATCGGTGTGGTCGGTGATGTGGCGCAGGGCCTTGGCCGTGACCACCACATCCCGGCGCGATCGCTCCTTCATGCGAAGCTGCACGTACGACACGCCCTGCTCAACCAGAATGCCGGTGAGTCGCTCGTAGCCCAGAATTGGATCGGTGAGAATGGCGTAGAAACCGAAGTTGTCGGATATGGGCATGGCGAATTGCTCCTTGGGAGTCGGTTGAGAGGAAAATACACTGGAGGGCGCGGAGCCGGCAGCAGTGACGTGCGGGGTGCGATGCGCATGGACTTCGTGCGGACGTCGCGGCGGTGTCATATCTCCCGCAACACTCACCACCCCGCGCCGCACACACACCAGCCCCTCCACAACCATACTCTCCACGATCCCCCGGACTCTCCCCGCCTCCCCTCCCGCAGCCTTGACAAGTGCGGGCATCTTCATGGCCTCGCCCTTCACCAATGCCCGCAGGATCGCTCCGCGAATCTGCCGGTCCGATCCCTCGAACGTGCTCTGGCGCACATGGTGGGCGCTTCGGCGGGCGGGGTTGGTGTGCTGCTTCTTGAGTGTGGCGCCGTAGTCCATGAGCGCCGAGTACCACTGCCAGGGATTTTTCCGGTCGAGCGTCTTCTCGACAATCGGCAGGATCTCCTCATCGCGCACGTCCGCGCGGTCGCCGAAGAAATGGTGGATGATCACCGCACGGATGTTGGTCTCGATGAAGACCTCCGGCCGGTTGAACGCGTACACCGCGATGGATCGTGCGGTTGCCGGACCAATGCCCGGCAGGCTGCGCAGCACCTCCGGTTCCTGCGGCAGCACGCCGCCGAAGTCGCGCACAAGGACCTGCGCTGCACGGTGCAGGAAGAGCGCGCGGCGGTTGTAGCCAAGGCCCTGCCACGTCTTGAGCACCTCGGCAAGCGGAGCGGCTGCCAGTGACTGGACGGTGGGGAAGCGCGTGATGAATTCGGTGTATTTGTCAACAACGCGGTCAACCTGCGTTTGTTGCAGCATGATCTCGGACACCAGCACACAATACGGATTGCGCGTGTGTCGCCAGGGCAGGTCGCGCTGGTGTGCGTCGAAGTACCGTAGGACGGTGCGGCGGAATGCGGTGGTGGATTGGGTCACGCAGGAAAACTACATCTGCGGAGGAATCGCCCGGTCGAGCCTGCGCCGTGACGACCCTGCACGAGCCGATTGCCTGGTTGAGCGGACAAACCTATTTTAGGCGATTGGTGATTTGCGCCGGAGCATCTCTCACCGCCCCGCCACAATCTCCAGCAGCTCCTCGCGAGTAAACGTCTTCATCGACTCCGGATCATCGGTGGTGAGCGCCCGGTCCGATAGCGCTGCTTTGCGCGCAATAATCGCGTCGATGCGCTCTTCGATGGTGCCGGTAGTGATGAATTTGATCACCTGCACACCGCGGGTCTGCCCCATGCGGTGCACGCGGTCGGTGGCTTGCTCCTCGCGCGCCGCGTTCCACCACCGGTCGTAGTGAATCACAACCGATGCGGCAGTGAGGTCGATGCCCGTGCCTCCGGCCTTGAGGCTTCCCACGAAGACACGCACCGAATCGTCGGTGTTGAACCTCTTGACGAGTGTGCCGCGCTCACGCGTGCTGCCGGTCAGAGTCACGAACCCGACTCCGAGCTGTTTGAGGTGGAGTCCGACAACCTCGATCATGTCCAGATGCTGCGAAAAGACCACGACCTTCTCCCCCGAGTCAAGCGCCTCCTGCAGGATTTCGACGCACTGCTCGAACTTTCCCGACGTATGCGACTCGAATTGTGCGGGGCAGTGCAGGTACACTGCGGGATGGTCGCACACCTGTTTGAACTTCTCGATGAGGGCCCAGACGTGCATCACGGGCACGGGGGCAGAGCCGTCGCGGAGAAGTGCGGAAAGCGTGGCGCCCTCATTGCGCGCAACGCCGTCGTACAAGGCGAACTGCTCATCGGAAAGTTGGCAATGGCGTATGTCAATGATCTTCTCGGGTAGCTCGGTGAGCACGTCACGCTTCAGCCGCCGCAGAAGGAAGGGGCCCACGAGTCGGTGGAGGCGGGACTGGGCACGAGTGTCGTGGGTCTCTTCGATAGGCGAGAGAAACGACTCAGTGAAGTGAGTATCGGTTCCCAGATACCCCGGCATCACCAGGTCGAAGAGCGACTTGAGGTCGGTCAGGCTGTTCTCGATGGGCGTGCCCGACATGCCCAGACGCATGCGCGCAGTGACCGTGCGAGCCGCATCCCACGAGCCGGTGGAGCGGTTCTTGAGAATCTGCGCTTCGTCGAAGACCGCCAGAGAGAATGGGATGCCCGCAAGCACGCCGGTGTCGTTTCTCAAGACGCCATAGGAGGTCAGGATGATCCGGGGCCCGTCGAGGCTCGGGAGGATCTCCCTATCGGGTCCGTGGTACACAATGCAGTTGAGGTCCGGCGCGAATGTGCTCAGCAGATCGGCCCAATGTCCGATCACCGTTGTGGGACAGACCACCAGCGTGGGGCCTCTCCCCGCACGCTGCTCGGAAATCGCGCATATCAAGGCAAGTGCCTGGTGCGTCTTGCCCAGTCCCATCTCGTCGCACAGTAGTCCGCCAAAGTGGTTGTCGTAGAGAAAGAGGAGCCATTCCACGCCACGGGTCTGGTAGTCACGCAGTGTGGAGCGCAGTCCACGGAGCTGGCGCAGTGGCTCAGACGGCCGGATGTCAAGCAGGAGAGTGAGTTCGCGCGCCGATGCGTCCGTGCCAGTGATACGGATGGATGTGCTACCGCCCGCAAATTGCACCAATGCAGCGCGGGGGAGAATCACGCTGCCGTCGGCCTCGATCGCACCGGCCAGAGGCATGGCAGCCACGCTGTCGGCGCACATGTCAACTATCGCCTCGCGGCTCACCAGAAACCTGCGACTCTCACCTCGTGTGGCGCACAGGTCGGCGAATGCGACTCTGCGATCTCCCGCCACATAGAAGACGCGTACCCGGCAGGTGGCCTCGTCGACCGAGATGGGCTCCAGGTCCATTCGGTCAAATGCGCGGACAATGGGCGGATCGATGATCCGGTCGAGGGTCTCGGCTGTGCTTTGGGCGAAGAGGTCCATTTGCGCGACGGAGCCTGACTCTGCGGCGCCCAGGGACAGTGCACGGACATTGCGTTGCAGCGTCAGAGACATCGCCGCAGTCGACATCGGTGGTTGCGAATGGAGATTGAGTGCCAGTGCGCCCAGCCCGCCCTGCGCGATTTCGACAATGGTTGTGATATGGGGAATGTAGAGCAGCCGCCCGAACATCAGCGATGGTCGTACCTCTGCGTACCCACCCGGCGCCTCCGGGATTGCGGCGACCGCCTTGAGAGCAACGGTGTCGTCGTGCGGGGCGAACTCGCACCTGAAACGGGCATCGCACTCACCGCCGGCCATGGTGAAGCGGCACGAGTCGGGGATCCGGGCGTGGAGTCGGCGGATGGTGTCGAAGGCGGCCTCGCGGGGCACGAGAAGAGCGACTGCCCAGACGCCGGCGTCGAGGCGCACGCGCAGGTCACCGCTCTCTGCGTCAATGCGGGCCGAGATCCCGGGATTTCGGTGGAGTGACTCCCGCCAGCAGTGATAGGCCACGCGGAACCACAGCGAGTCCTCCTCGGCCTGTCGGGTGGAGCGTTGACCAGTGGCATTGAGGGCGCGTTCGGTGTCGGTCGGAACGAAACCGCGGCAACGACGCATGAGCCGTCCGCGCGAAGTCCCGCCCGCGGTGCCGATTTCCAGACGCGAGATGAGGCGCTGCGCTGCCCCTGCGTCGCCGGAGAACTCCATGCACCGCACACCGCCGGCGGTCTCGATCGAGCAGGCATCCGTGGCGACCTTCACACCGTTGACTGAGGCGCGCAGACGGATGGCGGACTCCAGCAGATGGTAGATCAGGCTGGAGGTGAAACACTCCGATGGCGTCTTCTCGCCACATCCATCGCGCAACGCAGACACCTCTCGCATGAGAGCGTCGGAGTGCGCGCATGAGGCATACTTCTTGCCCCGCATGCAGGTGCAGAAGATTCTCTGCGACCTGCCGTCACTTCCTCGCAGCACGTAAATGGTCTCGGTGCCGTCACCGGCATCGTGCACCAGCGCAAAGCTGTCGCGGAGGAATTCAACGTTGGTCATCGGTAGGGATCTCGGAAGAGCACGTGCTGTCAGCGCACCAGAAAATACACGGAGTCTGGATGGCGAAGCCGGGTGGCGCACTGAGCCCAGCCGAATGTGTGGCGCGTCGATGCGGCATTGCCGGCTCGGTGTACCCGGTGCGCGACACCCGCGAGCATTCGTGTCGGGGTGGGATTCGCCGCGTTGTGCACGGAAAACTGGTTCGGATGGCCGGGCCGCGATCTTCGAAACTGCGGCGAGAGGGGGACTCTGGGTGGCCCGCTTGTGACTTGAGCGCCGTAGGCGCGGCACCTCTGTAGCAATCGGCAGGCAGTGAGGGGCTCGGAGTCCCGTAGGGACGGCATTCAGCAATGCATCAGGGCAGGTGCCGTCCCTACGGGCCTCAATGCCCGCAGTGAGCAGTCACGACATCCCGGGCTTGCAGATATGGAGACCCCGCCACGCGCACTGTGGAGATCGAGGGGTCGGTGGTGGAGCGGGGGAGTGCGGCGCGGGCGAAGTGAGGGCGTCAGAGTGCGTGGCTGCTGCGCTGGAATCCGCGCAGAGGGGTTGCGCGCCCCTGCCCATTGATGTATAATCTAGACAGACTAGACAGAACCGCAAGGAGGTCCCCATGAGCGCCCAATGGCAGCTTCAAGAAGCCAAAAACAAGTTCAGCGAGGTCGTGGACCGCGCACAATCTACCGGTCCACAGGAGATTACTCGCCATGGCAGGAAGACGGCGGTGGTGCTCTCCTTCAAGGACTATCGACGTCTAAAGGGGCGGGAGGGGTCTCTGGTCGACTTCTTCCGCAAGTCACCGCTGCGTGGCCTGTCCTTTGAGAGGACCGTTGACTACCCCCGCGAGGTGCACCTGTGAAATACCTTCTTGACACCTGTGTTGTGTCGGAACTGGTGAAGCTCAAGCCCAATCCGGGCGTGACCAAGTGGCTGGAGGGGTGTGATGAGGAAGCACTCTTCCTGAGCGTATTGACAATAGGCGATATCCAGAAGGGCATCTCCCGACTCGATAAGACACCGCGCAGAGAGACCCTCCAGCAGTGGTTGGACAGCGATCTTCGCGCGCGTTTCGGCGACCGGCTGCTCCCCATCACCGAAGAGGTGTGCACCACCTGGGGCGTGCTTCTGGGCGAAGCCGAACGAGCGGGAACCCCCATCCCAACCATCGACGGTCTCATTGCGGCCACTGCTGTGACGCATAACCTTACCATTGTCACGCGCAACGAAAAGGACTTTGCCTCCGCCTCTGTGCGGGTTGTTAATCCCTGGCCCCGGTAGAGGTGCGTCGGGACTGCCGATCGCACCATCCCGAGTCTGTGAGAAAATCACCGATCGAACCGCACCAGCGCGACACGGCCGGCGGGTACATCATTGACAAGTACACGGCAAACGCCAGGCGCCAACGGCGACTGTCTCAGCGTCCGCCCCTCCCTTCCCGGCTGGGTCCCGTTGTTCTTGCACCAGGGACCCACTTGCCGGATACGGAACTCCCCCTCCCAGACGCATGCGCTCAATCCCCGGCACCAGCCATCCCGCCGCGTGTCTCGAACCATTTTCTGGGAAGTGCAGAACCGCAGGTGACGCATCCATGACCGTCAGAAACGAAATCCTCATCCCACTGCTCGTGCGAGCCACTGTCGCGGCGGCGCCTCTGCTTCTTGGCCGGCATCTCCTCTCGCTCGCCGCACGCTCCGGAAGCATCGGCGAGTTGCTGGGCGGCATCTCCCTGGCCGTTCTTCCTGCGCTGATCGTTGCGCCGCCCATTGCACGTATCTTCGGCAACTATGCGGGCGGAATCTACTTCCCCGGCAGCGACGATCATCCGCCGCCTCCCGCCTACGGCAGGGCTCGCGCACTCCGCATGCAGGGGCTCCACCTCGAGGCTCTTGAGGAGTACCGGAAGCAGCTTGCACTTCACCCGCACGAGTTTGACGCGTACCTGGAGATGCTCACCATTGCGCTGGATGAGCTGGCAGACCGCGCACTCGCATCCCGCATTGTCGCCGAGGCTGTATCCGCCATTGACAACCGCGCCCAGATCGCCACGCTCAGACGACGCCTCGCCGAGGCCCCGGAGACCCATTCATGATCCGACCGTGCCGGCCCGCCGACCTCGACACCATGTACGCCATTATCAATGACGCAGCTCGCGCCTACAAGGGCGTGATCCCCTCCGATTGCCGGCACGAGCCGTACATGCCGAGGGATGAACTGCTCGAGCAGATCCGTCAAGGCGTGGCGTTCTGGGGGTATGAGCAGGACGGCGCGCTGATGGGCGTCATGGGCCTGCAGGACGTGCGGGACGTCACACTGATCCGGCATGCGTATGTGCGCACCGTCAATCGCAGCCAGGGCATCGGCAGCCGGCTCCTCGCGTTTCTCCGCACCAGGGCAACGCACCCGATCCTCATCGGCGCCTGGGCAGCCGCAGAATGGGCCATCCGGTTCTACGAGAAACACGGCTTCACGCTCGTGTCGACCCAGGAGAAGGACCGGTTGCTGCCGGCGTACTGGCGCATCTCGCGACGTCAAGTCGAGACATCGGTCGTGCTCGTCGAGAGTGGAGAATCGGGTGGTCCGTCGACATCTCGACAAAGCTCGATGCGGCGCTGAGACGGGCTGTACCTGCACTGAGCCTTGCCGAAGTGTCGAGGCCCCCGGCTGAGACATGCCTCGACCCCGCTCGGTGCGGCGCTCGACGAGCGTCATGGAGGTGGTCGTAGGAGGGACTTGAGCAGTTGTCGTGCAGGTACGATATATTTTTTTGCACGCAACCGTCACTCAACCGACCGCCCGCGCCACCCCGCCGGAACCCGGAGGTCTCTCTTGCTCGGAATCATTCTCGCCGCAGGTCGCGGCAAACGCCTTGAACCCGTGCTTCGCGATCAACCAAAGTGCCTTCTTGACTTCGGGGGCACTTCCATACTCATGCATCAGGTCAAGGCCCTGGCAACCGTGGGAGTCAAGGATTTCGTTGTCGTGGTTGGGTACGAGAAAGAACAAATCATCTCGCATGTCGCCAGTACGCCCTACCGCTTCACCTTCGTGGAAAATCCCATCTACGACGAAACCAACACCCTGTACTCTCTCTGGTTGGCACGCCGGCACTTCACCGACGACTTCTTCTACTGCAACGCCGATGTCGTGTTCGACTACCGGATCCCGCGCCGCCTCCTCTCACCTGCGGCCGATAGTTGCCTGGCCTGCACCTCGCATCGCTGCGCTGAAGAAGAGGTCAAGGTCATTGTCGCCGACAATTGCATCGTGCACATCGGCAAGAAGCTCGACGTTGCCAGGTGCTACGGGGAGTTCATCGGCGTGGCACGATTCGCCAGGACAACCAATACACGCTTCGCCCATATTCTTGACGAATGTGTAAAGAAGGACCGCGCTCTCTGGAATACCTTCTTCGAGCACGCGGTGGATATTCTGGCGGCCGAAGCTCCGCTGCGCTGCACCGACGTGTCGGATCTGCCGGTTGTTGAGATCGACTTTCCCGAAGACCTGGAGAAGGCCCGCTCGCAGGTGTTCCCCACCATGCACACCGCCGCGTGAGTCCGGGGAGTATCTTCGGAGGTTGGGGCACGGACTCCTCGATCTCCTCCCTCAACCCGCAGGAGCAAGCTGAGACCGCGCAAACTCCTCCACTGCCCGCGCTGCCCGCTGCGATGAGGGCTCCGCCGTGAGGTCGAGGTACTCCCTGATGCGCTCGGTCTGAAGCGCGATGCAACCCTGCCCGCAAATCGCCTCTGTCAACTTTGCATCGAGCTCCGCGATCGAGTCCACCACCGGCCCCATGTCCCAGTACCGGTAGTTGGGGTCTCCCCGCCACTTCACGCCATGCGTATTGAGAAACACACACGGCCGCGGCTTCACCCCCACGAACTCATACACCATGCTCGACACGTCGCCCAGGTAGATATCTGCGGCGCGCAGGTAGCTCGTGTCGGCCGAGGCCGTGCTGCCCCAGTCAACATGCAAGTGGTCGCAGGCATACTCGCGCAGGTCGGTGTTGTACTTGTAGTGATACGCCCAGTGACGAAGCTGCACGTGCGGGGCAAAGATGAGGTTGTACTTGTCAGACCGCGAGAAATACGCGAGCACGTCACGCCCCCACTCCCGGTACGACGACAGACGCGGGTTCCAGTGCGGGCAGTACAGCACCGTTGGTCGATTGTTGGTAAAAAGCCGCTTCCGCAACGCCGCGCCATCCACCGGCAGATCGAGCTTGGGCCATCCGATCACCCGCAGCTTCTCAGGCGGCATACGCGTTTCGTCAATGAGCCGCTGCCGGTAATAGGGGCCGGGTGTGAGCATGAGGTCGAATGCCTGCAGCGACGTCTCAAACCCATACTTGCCGTCGCCGCAGCCGTGACAGTGGTAGATGTGCTTGGGACCCACAATGCCGTACTTGTCGCAATGACGCTTGGTGGCGTGGGAGGTTGACACAATGGCCACCGCATCGCGCAGGTGACGCCGTGCCTTCTTGAGAGAACCAGTTGGCGGTGGGTAGGCCTTGTTGATGAAATTGAGGTACCGGAAGACTATGGGCTCGGGCAGAGTGACAATCTCGTTCTCTGCGCGGGGGAATCGTGCCTTGATCTGCTCGATGACCCGGGTCTGTTCGCGATGGCTGGACACAAGCAACACCCGGAAATCGCGCTGAGACTCCGACAGCGCCATGGCTGTCATGGCAGCGTGGTAGACGTGGTGGATGCCGTTGATGAAGAGGAATGCGATGGTGGGGCGGGGTGTCATTGGATCGAGACCTATTTCACCAGACTCGCCCCGATAGCGCATGCCCGCCCGGCGTCTTCCGCATTCGGCTCTCCCAGAGGCAGCAAGCCGGCCTCCGCCGGAGACCGTCCCCGGCACATGTTGTCAATGAACTCAACGTCGGTTTCGGGGATGTCGAAGATGAGGCCGAACTTCTCACCCAGCGCGATCAGCCGTCGAAGACTATGCGTCTTCTCCAGCTCCCACCCGGCATTGAGAAGCTCCGACTTGATGCGTTTCTCGATTGCCTGCTGCGCGTGGTAGCACGACCCGCGAAAGAATCCTCCTGTTGCCAGGTATTGTGCTGCGCTCAGCTCCTCCACGGCTTGCTTCCGCCACTCGTCCACGATGCCTGTCATATACAGTAGTCTCCCTTCCTTCATAACAGACCGAAGAAACGGACTCCCCGCCTCGGCAAATCGCCGCACTTTCCCGGCAGGGATCACGAATGGATCGACATCAAAGGACTTGTAGAAGGGTTGCAACGTTCTGTTGACATTTCGGAGCGCATCCGCATTGTCCTGGTCGTCGCGATGAATGACCAGCAGGTCCAGATCGTTGCCCTGGCCCGTGCGTGCGACAGAACCGAAGAGGTAGATCGAGACCGGGCGGACAGCCTTGATGAGTGCCTCGGCAACGGGCTTGATGTCGGTTGATGATACCATGGAGATCCTACCGGGCTGTGTCGGCGACCCTCGGAGTAAAGATAGTTTTCCGGGGTGCGGGGAGGGGGGCGGTTGTGGGTGGGAGCCCGCTCTGTGCGGCGAATCCGTGTCGCAGAGAGTACTCGGATCATGGCCGATTCGGGCTCAACTCGATTTCCTACGAGGTTGCCTCGCTTTCGGCGGGCCTCACCTTTCGAGATGTGCTCTTTGGTCTTGTTGGGCGAAATGAACCGGAACGATTCAAGAATAGGTGGCGGCGGAAAACATGAAGAAAGGCACTGGGCAGGCACTGGAACTAGTTATTTTAAGCGATAAAGGTACAGACACAGCGCCCCAGAAAACAGCCCCGTCGTGGGGCTGAGCGGGGAAACCGGAAGCCCCAAACATGCGGAGAAGGCGGCCCATCGAGATCGGCAAGATCTGCAGAGCGCTTGAACGGGAATACCGCAGTCCAAGGCACGGAAACAAAGCGAACCCGTTGGATGAGTTGGTCTATATCATACTCTCGACCCGTACTCACGATCGATCTTTCCGCAGGATCTATAGGGAACTCAAGGGCAATTTCGGTTCTTGGAACAATATCGGAGCAAAGGATCGGTCGACTGTCGAACGAATATTGAGGCCGGGCGGACTTTCCGCTCTGAAGGCTGACCAGATTGTTGGGATTCTTGACAAGATCCGGCGTCGCGCAGGATCGACCACCCTTTCTTCTCTTCGCGGCTTGCCGACGGAACGGGTTGAAGAGTTCCTGACTTCGCTACCGGGAGTGAGCAAAAAAGTGGCAAAATGCGTCGCAATGTATTCCCTGGGAAGACCGGTCTTGCCGGTTGACGTTCACGTCCACCGCGTTTCCTCAAGGGTCGGATTGTCGGTCAAGAAGAGACCAGACACCTCACAGGATTTGATTGAAGCCGCCGTACCGCCCAAGATGCGCTATGGTTTTCATGTCAACGCCGTCGCGCACGGTAGATCCACTTGCCTCCCACGAAACCCTTCTTGTATTTCTTGTTGCATAAGATCCTTCTGCCAATCCTTCAGCGTAGGACATATCAATGTCACATAGACCCATTTGCGTTGACTTGTTTGCGGGTGTTGGGGGCTTCTCCCTCGGGATGGAGCAAGCGGGGTTTGATGTGGTGGCCGCCGTCGAGTACGATCCCATACACGCAGCCACCCATAAGCTCAATTTCCCGGAGGCGGCCGTTATCTGTGATGACATCCGTAAGTTGACAGGAGACAAGATCCGACAATCGGCGAAAATCGGAGACGCGCCAATAGATGCGGTGGTCGGTGGGCCGCCTTGTCAGGGCTTCTCACTCATAGGCCATAGAGTCCTTACCGACCCACGGAACGAGTTGGTGTTCCATTATCTGCGAATTGTGAACGAACTGCGACCGAGGGTTTTTGCTTTCGAAAATGTCTCCGGCATGGCCACTGGTGCGCACCACGGTTTGTTGGATGAGCTTATCGAGGGTTTCTCCAAGATTGGATATCGAGTGCGACTTCCCTATCGAATTCTGAACACCAAGGACTACGGCGTTCCTCAAGCCAGGCGCCGTTTGATCCTTTTGGGTGCCAGGCTTGATGTGAAAAAACCGGATTATCCTGTCCCCACATGCATCCCAAGCGAGAACAAGGAAGGGGCCAATACCTTTCTTGACAAGCTGTATTTGCCTACCGGCCCATGCGTCAAGGATGCCATTGACGACCTACCTGACATCGAGAAATTCGACCATTTGTTCAGCGATGACGTTGTCGAGTACCCTCTGAACGGCGCTTCGCGCTATGCCTTGCTCCTTAGGGGCGATCTTGTTGGTGAGGATGATTACTCGTACAAACGTCACTTCGCGAAGAATGTCTTGTCTGGTTGTCGGCGGGCCGAACACACAGAACTCTCCCGCAAACGATTCTCGGAAACACGACAAGGAGAAACAGAACCAGTAAGTAGATTCTTCAAGCTGCCACTGAAAGGGCTGTGCAATACCCTTAGAGCTGGCACGGCCAGTGACCATGGGGCATTCACCTCGCCAAGACCCATACACCCGATTTCTCCTCGGTGTATTTCTGTTCGAGAAGCAGCGCGTTTGCACTCGTATCCGGACTGGTTCAGGTTTCACAGCACGATCTGGCACGGCTTTCGACAGATCGGGAACTCCGTGCCACCGCTTTTCGGCAGATCAATCGGTAAGGCATTGCTTGTTTCACTGGGGTCGAGCCCCCCCAAACCCAAGAGGATTGTGCAACTTGGCGACGATTCACTGGCACGCCTCAACATGAGTTCGGCCGCGCAGTTGTTCAACGTCAGCAGGTCAGTGATTCCTCAACGCAGGAGACAGAAACTGGAGGAACTGAGTGCCACCAAAGCGTAGTTCAAAAGTTTACGGCCCCGTCATCGAGAAAGTCTTTCGAGACAACTATCGTCCCAAATCGAAGAATGTTGATTTCACTCGTGACAACGTCATAGATGCGGCCACCCATCTCGGCGTTGACCCCAAGAACGTTGGTGACTTGATTTACACATTCAGATATCGACGCGAATTGCCCGAATCCATTCGCGCATACCTCCCAGCTGGACACGTGTGGCTTATTAGAGGTACTGGTGCTGCTCGGTATCGATTTGATGCCGTCCCCGTTGAATATGCCTTCATAGAGCCGCGAGCGGGCCTCGCCGAAACGAAGATTCCAGACAGCACTCCTGGCGTGATATCGAGCTACGCCCTGGATGACGAACAGGCCTTGCTGGCGAAGGTCAGATACAATCGCCTTGTCGACATTTTCATGGGCGCAGCGACATTCTCGCTTCAAAGCCATCTAAGGACACAGGTTCAGGATATTGGACAAGTGGAAACGGATGAAGTGTACGTCGGCATTGACAAACAGGGCACGCACTATGTCTTCCCCGTTCAAGCGAAGGGTGGGAACGATCATCATAACGTGGTCCAGATCGAACAAGACTACGCCATGTGCATGGACAAATTCCCTTCATGCCTCTGCAGACCCATTGCCGCGCAATTCATGGAGGAGTCAGGCGATAAGATAGCACTGTTCTCATTTGCGTTCAGCAAGAAAGGCGAGGCGAAGATACTGTCAGAGAAGCACTACCTTCTCGTATCGCCTGAACAGATCTCACAGGAGGATCTCGCGCAATATCGTTCACAAACCCTCCTGCTTTCCTGAAAATGGTGAACAAGGCACTCGCGATCGCTGTTTCCCTCTGAGCAACCGCGCCTGCGCTCGTCCTCCGCTCCGGCGCGAGGAAACCGGAGCGCTGCAAGAACCGAAAAGCAGAAGACCGCCGCCACGGCAAAGCAGGGATATGGTAGCGTTCCGGTTCACTCCGCCCAACAAACAAATGGTGCTCCGCTTCGCTCCGGGCTCCGCCACATTGCCGCAGAATACTATGGTAGCGCCTCCGCGTCCCTACTTGCAGGCGCTCCGGCGGATGATAGGCGGCAACGTCACCATTTGTCGAACGTTGATGGCACCCATAGCGAGCCTTCACTCGAAGGGGCTCTGAACGCGCCTGCGACCGCCGCAACTATTTTTCTGTTCGCAAGGGTTCCGTGGCCAGATACGCACGTTTCTCACTTGGCTACGGCACTCGGCATACCCAATGCACGACATCCGATGGTTCGCACCCGACGATGGTTGTCCATCGCGCTTGAAGATGCTGCGTCCGTACGCGCGGCATCTTCGATCGGTGCCCAGGTGACTGCCGATGCCTGGGGGTCTTCGCGCAAGCACGGGTGTCGGCTTGTGGCGTACATTTACGATCTGTCTCCGCGGCGCTTGGTGAGATACGACGTTGACACAATGACCACTGCATCCCGCAGATGACGCCTCGCCTTCTCAGCAAGCCGATGGGCGGCGGGCGAGGCTTGTTGATGGAGTTGAGGTATGGGAAGACAATGGGTTCGGGCGAAGTGACGATGCCGTTCCCTGCGCCCAGGAACCGCGCCTTGATCTGCTCAAATGCCTACGTCTGCACGCCATGACTGGACACAAGCAACACCCGAAAGTCGCGTTGACACTCCGACCGTGCCATGACAGCCATGGCAGCGTGGCATAGGTGGTGGATACCGTTGATGAAGAGGAATGCGATGGAGGGGCGGGGTGTCATGGGAGCGAGACCTATTTCACCAGACTCGCCCCGATAGCGCACGCCCGCCCGGCGTCTTCCGCATTCGGCTCCCCCAGAGGCAGCAAGCCAGCCTCCGCCGGAGACCGTCCGCGGTAGATGCTGTCAATGAACTCAACGTCGGTTTCGGGGATGTCGAAGATGAGGCCGAACTTCTCACCCAGCGCGATCAGCCGTCGAAGACTATGCGTCTTCTCCAACTCCCACCCGGCATTGAGAAGCTCCGACTTGATGCGTTTCTCGATTGCCTGCTGCGCGTGGTAGCACGACCCGCGAAAGAACCCCCCTGCCGCCAGGTATTGTGCTGCATTCAGCTCCTCCACGGCTTGCTTCCGACACTCGTCCACGATGCCTGTCATATACAGTAGTCACCCTGGTAGGCGAGGTGGCGGTCGTGGGCTGGAGCGTGGGTCTACCATGCTTTGGCAGTACTTGTTGATTGCGCTGAGGGCGTCGTAATTTATCCACTGGCTTGGGACGCGATGCCTCTCTTCCCTGCGCCACACACTCTCAGCAGGAAGGCCTTCCCGCACGACGATGAAGCACCTCATTTCTCTGAGCTTTCTCCGATCACTCTACGACCGACAATATCGGCGTGACCGTCGGCACGCGAAGAAGTCTGTTGCGAAGTACCACGCCTGGGTCAGATCCGGCAGGCCCGTCCCTCCGCCGCATCACGCAGTCCCATGGAGCACCCCATGACGCCAAACTACCCGCAAATCGTTGCCGAAACCATCGCCGGACTCCCAGTTGCGAAGCAGGCTGAAGTGCTCAACTTCGCAGAGTTCGTTCGACTGAGCATCGGCAGCAAGATCCAACCCTCTCGTCGCCAACCCGGATCGGTGCTCGGACTCTTCGGCACATGCAAGAGCTGTGCTACGGACGGATCGGTGAACCACGACAGATACCTCTATGAATAAGCGGGTATTTGTCGACACGGGTGCACGAGGTGATCCAGCTCGTGACCGACTGGCTCTTCTCGATACAGGAAACGAAAATCCCGAAGAAGCGGATCTCCACAATCACCGACCTAACGGAGGTTACCACTATGTGGGCAACAGCAGTGAAAGAACATAATACTAATGTGAAGCAGAAAGCGGTTCTCACAGACCGTCAACAGATTCTAATCGACCAGATGACCATCAAATTCCGGCCGTCGGAGAAGGCCAATCAGAAGGTCCTCGCCACAATCGATGCCGCGAAACTTGACCGAGCCCTGAAATCCGTCATCACGGCAACAACCCGCGAGGATGTGCTGAAGTGCCTTGATTGAGGATATCAAAGAGCCCCGCAATTTCTCGAATGGCTCAGACCAATGATGGTCTGAGCCATTCTCATATCCCGACAAACACTCACGTTACTGACCGCGCCCACTGTCGGTAACGTGGCGGTGGGGCGGAGTGAAACGGAGCACGGATCCCACCGACCTACCTTACCCGCGTCCGCACACGTGTTGTGCCGACGCTGCCTCATGGCGAGGATTACTCTCCGCATGAGAGGCTGCGCCGAACGGATAAGGCATGGCAGAGCGGCAAACCAACTGAATGGGAAGCATCGCGTGGCTCGACGCTCCCATGACGGAGATTGACACCACACGCCGCCACGAGCAAAGAATCCGTGGCATGGGGCCCTGAACAAAGAAGGAATGTGAAGAAACGTCATCAGTCATTCCATGGATGGCCCGGGCCGCTATCATCATGGCGATAGCACTACAGATACCGACTGTCCTGGATGCCCCCGTTTCAGTCGATCGGGTCAAGCGTCGCGCCACGGCAGTAGTTCTGGACATCAATCCAGGCTGTACACTGAATGGGGC
>Ga0315284_10002653_pt1 | contig 25514 bp, 23 predicted proteins | sample YL17G09_16_MG_FD_203696 | JGI IMG/M metagenome (GOLD analysis project Ga0315284, IMG submission 203696) | Sediment microbial communities from Yellowstone Lake, YNP, Wyoming, USA - YL17G09_16 | ecosystem: Environmental > Aquatic > Freshwater > Lake > Sediment | place: USA: Wyoming | collected...
AGTTAAGGCCACAAATGGTAATACACATTTAGGGGGAGAGGACTTTGATAATAGAATGGTTAAATATTTTACAGAAGAATTCAAGAAAAAGCATAAGCATGATATTTCATCCAATCCAAGAGCAATCCGACGATTAAGAACAGCATGTGAAAGAGCTAAACGTACATTATCAACCGCCATTGAAGCAGCCGTTGAGATTGATGCTCTTTATGAAGGTGTTGATTTTTATACTAAAATCACAAGAGCCAAATTTGAGGAATTAAATGCTGATCTATTTAGAGCATGTATGGATCCAGTTGAAAAAGTATTATTGGATGCAAAAATGAGCAAAGGTGATATTCATGAAGTTGTATTAGTTGGAGGATCAACTCGTATTCCTAAAATTCAAGAATTATTATCCAAATACTTCAATGGTAAAGAATTAAATAAATCCATTAATCCAGATGAAGCCGTTGCTTATGGTGCAGCAGTTCAAGCAGCCATTTTAACAGGTACTGGTGGTAAAAAAACAAAATCATTATTATTAATTGATGTAACACCATTATCATTAGGTTTGGAAACATCTGGTGGAGTTATGACAACATTAATTCCAAGAAATACAACAATACCAACCAAGAAATCACAAATCTTTTCAACATATGCAGATAATCAACCAGGGGTCTTAATTCAAGTTTATGAAGGAGAAAGAACTATGACTAAAGATAATAATCTTTTGGGTAAATTTGACTTGTCTGGTATAGCACCAGCTCCAAGAGGAATGCCACAAATTGAAGTTACATTTGATATTGATTCCAATGGTATCATGAATGTATCTGCAGAGGAAAAAGCATCTGGAAAGAAAAATAATATTGTCATTAAAAATGATAAAGGAAGATTGTCACAAGAAGAAATTGAAAGAATGGTTAAACAAGCAGAAGAATATAAAGTCGAAGATGATAAAATTAAAGCCAAGGTTGAAGCTAGAAATGGTTTGGAAAATTATGTATATTCATTGAAACATACAGTTACTGATCCTAAAATGAGTGACAAATTTGATGAATCAGATAAATCAAGCTTAAATTCAGAAATTGATAAAACTTTGGAATGGTTGCAAAATAATCAAACAGCAGAGAAAGAAGAATATGAATCTAAACAAAAGGAATTAGAAGAAGTTGCTATGCCTATTATGCAAAAATTATACCAAAGTGGGGGTATGCCTAATAATGGAAATATGTCAGGAGGAATGCCTGATATGTCAGGAGGAATGCCAGGAGGAATGCCAAAGAGTGGTGGAGGAAATCCCCCACCAGGTCCATCTGTTGAAGAAGTTGATTAAATTCAACAATTGATTAAATTCAACAATTGATTTATATAAATTAATAATAATTATTTAATAATTATTATTAATTATCACATGCGCTTATTATAAATTTCCGTTATTGCATCCATAAACTGCTTGCTCTTAAGTCTAAAGTGTAATTTATTATCATATGTGTTTTGATCTGTGAGAAATTCATATGATACCCATTCAACTGTTCTACGGATGTTATCATGAATTTCTCTGTCACCAAAACTATTTGGATCATAGTTTATTGTTGTTGGAATGATATAGATAAGGTACTTTGATGGTTTAGAATAGACTTCTTTAATAATATTTCGATTATTTGGTTTATTAATTGTATTGCCAAGAAATAAATTGAATTCCTTTTCTAGTTCGTCAACTTCTAGTTCATCAATTTCATCTCTGATATCACATACATCATTTTTATATTTATGTATTTCATTTAATATGCTTTTCTTATCTAGAATTTTATTTGATTCCTCTTCTGCTTCTCTTGCGATGGTTTCTTCAATGTTTTTATCATGATTGTCTGTTCGTCCTCCAAAATCTTCATATTTATTATTCGAATGTATCATTAGAAATTTAACATTTTTATTTTCATACTTATAAAGTATTACTCCACCAGCCTTCAATTCACACACCATATTATTTTTATAATAAAATATTGGTCTTATATCTTTTGACATGGAAAAATTGATTTTTTATTTGTATACTTAATATACTTAAATTTATATAGTTATATGAACAATTATGAATAATATTCAAAATTATTGGCTATATTGTATAAATAAAATTAATTGTGATCATATTCTTAAGAATGATAGCTTAATGTTTTTGGAATATTTTGATGTTAAAAAAAATGATTTTATTGTTGTCTATTGTGCAGAAAGGTTTTATAATGGATTTTTTTGTATATTGACCATAGCTAGTGACATGAGGAAATCAGATGATGATATTTTAAAAAAAAATGGCAACTGTAAATTTATTGTTGATATTTTACAAAAAAAAATATTTATTAACTTTATAAAAATAGATGATGTACTTGACAAATTTAAATCTGACATAACTGGATTCAAAAATGTTTCATCATTTAGAACTAAATTCTTGGGAAATAAATATAAACTATGTAAAATAAGCACAAATAATGGACAACGAATGATAAATGCATTATATATTTTTAATAATGAACTAATATTACAAAAGATGAAAGCCGAGAAAATTATTAAACATGATGACATTGTTGCAGATTTACAATATATTGATTCTTTGAGATTACCAATAGATATTAAATCAAGAAAAGATATGGATAAACTAAATAGTGTTGTGATTAATGATGAAAATAATGGGGTTGACGAAGTTGACAAAGTTAACAAAGTTGACAAAGTTGATGAAGTTGAGGAGATTCTTAATAAAATAAATTCTGATGAAAGTAATGATGGATCTGACGAAAATAATAATACATCCGAAGGGAGCAATAGTGCATCTGATGAAAATATGAATAAAGAAGAAGAAGATGGTTTTATACCATTAATGTTAGTGCCATGTAAAAAATTTAAATTTCCAACAGATAAGAAAATTAGGGAGCAATATTTTAAAGAACATTATATGACATGTGATAAATGCGATGTTACGAATAATAATAATAGGGAATTATGTTCAATTATTGATAAGGCAATTATTGAAGTTGTTGATATTATAGATGATAAAGATGCATATTTTAATCCCGTTTTAGAATCATATTTTGCATTGGAAAAATATGAACCAGTTGGATCAAATGGACAAGCTTATATCAGGGTTGCATATATCTGTAATGATGATGATATATATAATGAATGTTTGTTGATTGCTTGGAGCGATGAAAAGAAAAGTGATGATGATATTTAATACATCAATATTTCTTCTTTTTCTAAATTGTCAACATAAACATGCATAACTTTATTCCATGGTACATCATACACAAATTCCCTGCTATATTTTTTTATTCTTCTCGGTGGAGCATCTTTAAAACTATCTGCATCAAAAATATATCCCTTGTCGAAATGCTTGCTTAAGGTTAAAAATAAAGTATCATTATTATATCTACGTTTTCTCTCATACACAAAAATCTTATCAAATGGATATTTATCACCAACCCATGTAGCACATACCTGTAATTCCAAATATTTATATTTACAAGTTGGATCTGTTATAATTAAATCTTGGGCGTATATGTCTGGATTATCTATAACAAATTCTTTAAGGATGTTTTTTATTTTTTCTCTGGCAGGTATATCATATTTATCAAATAAACCTTCATTAAATGGATTTTTCTTACCAATATATTGATGAAGATGCATCTTTATATTATTAATTAATAAATTAATATTGTCATAACTATATTTATAATTTCATAAACATTTTCTTTACAGAACCAATCCTGTTCCGCATATCAGTATAATAAATCCTATGTTTTTCAATTTCCTCATCTTCCTTCAACAACATTGTTTTGTCATCATTGACTATTTTTTGCAATAAATATGACAACATTGATTTTTCAATTTCCCTAATCACATTACTCATAATAATTTTTGGTATGATATGGGAAACAACCGTCTTAACAGAACTAAAATAACTTTCTAAAAATGTATTTATTGAATCAACTTCCAATTTATTATTTTTTGTAACACTCAATAAATTTTCAGAAAATTCTTTACTATCTGTCCATATATAATCATTTTCATATTTAAGATATTCAATGATTTGTTGTTTGGAATTCTTTTTGGCTAATGATATAATGTCATCTCCTAATATAGTAGAGATATGTGAAGCCAATAGGGGATATTGAGCAAATTCTTCTTGTAATGAAATATTTCTAATCAAAATCATAATTAACTCACAAACTTCATCAACACAAGCAACAGATTTATCTTTCAATGTCATAATTGGCTTATGTCTTTCATCAATAATACATGCTTCCAAGATTTGAATTGGTGGAATATGAAATGACATATGATTACCTTCAAAACTTGATATAATGTTTTTGAAATATTCTTCATTGTAAATTTGTTTATTAGCAAATGGTTTAATATCTATCAAGTTTTTCCTATATGAGATAAAGGTATCCTTGATCATTTTACCGGTATTTAAGACAGTTCCTCTTGACTCTATAGAATCAATAAACCTGTAATAAAAGTTCGATACATATTTATTCAAGAAAGACAATTTACCTTCTTTTGTTGTTGGTAAGTCTTGACCCATTTTGTCTAATTTAACATTGATTTTATTCTCCAATACCATAATTTCAGACATAACTGATGGCAATATTTCGGAAATAGATGATATAAGTATTTTACTTAAACTATTTGTTAAGTTTAATGTCCCAATTCGATCCTTATGAACTGGTTTATTATACTCCATATGATTGTTAAAATATTCTTTTTCCAATTCATAAGCTTTCATAATATTGACATCCTTTGATTCTTGCCCACCTCTGTTTTTGACAACATAATATCCATAAGTTAACATTAAATTTTTAGAAATGTTACCTGTTAAATATTCTCCTATATGAGTTTCGTGATTCATTAAATCTGGTTTAGTTAATACACCGATTATTCGTTGGCCTTCATGGTCATATTTTTTAACTAATGCTAACCCTAAATCTGTTTCCAAATCTGATCTAGCTTGCATTACTGCTAAAATAATAGTTCTCTTTTGTTTAATATAAGAGACAACCAAATTTTCAATTCTATCTTTGATGTCATGTGGTTGCCCTTTATCTGTACAAGCGACCATGGTTAATCCCGGCAAATCAATTAATGATAAATTGGGTACATGTGGTGAATAGATTTTAAGAACAATGGGTTTAGAACTAATATTCATACCTTCACCTGCAATTTCATTTGTCTTTTTCATGATACTATCTCTGATTTCATTTATTTCTTGATCAGTTGGAATAGGTATCTTAATGGTTATCTTTTTGTCCATATTCCATCCAGAACTATTGTAATCACCTATTTCAATCCATCCTTCAACTGCATTACTTTTCAATTGTTGCAATCTAACATCAAGTGGAGTTCTGGTTGTCATATTTTTACCTGTTGGTAAAATGTCCATGGTCATAATACTGTTGAGAACAGAACTTTTGCCCGAACTTTGAGTACCGACGACGATTAATTGAGGTAAAGATATTTCTGGTTTATTGTCTATGAGATTCGTTTCAGAGAAGAGACAATTGATATCATTTGCGATATTTAGAATTTGGTTGTCTGATAGTTGTTTAATGGTATTGATGCTTTTGTCTGCTGAAAATAAACTGTAAACACTACTAACGATGTTCATCTTTCTTTAATAATAGGTGCTATTTTTTTATATATAAATTAATTTAATATTAATGAAGTTGTACCGTAAAATGATGGATTTTCAGTATTTTTTTGTGATTGAACTGATTCATTCCATGTTCGTGTTTCAGTTGTTTCATTTATTTCACTTTTGTTATCATTCTCATTATTATTCACTTCACTCAATTCACTCAATTCACTCAATTCACTCAATTCACTCAATTCACTCAATTGACTATCCTTAAATTTACTTATAATATGATTGATTGGGTTATCAATTATATTATCCATAAATTTATAACATCTATTATGTTCTAACATCATTTCAATACTATTCAATGTTGTACCGGCTATATGACTAATTGAACCATCCGTCGACATACATTGAACATCTTTATATTCATTGTATATTTTATTTTTCAAACAGTTCTCAATGTCTGATATGAAAAACCGTTTAATACCTACTGATTGACAAAATTGATTATTTTCCTGCATGATTTTCATGTTGTTATTATAAATGTCATCAATTCTCATATTGATACTAAAAAAGTATGTCATAAATGATCGAAACTTATGATCTTTGTATTGAATATAATATTTATTATTATGTTTATCTGTTGTTTTGATGAGATTTCTGTTATTAATAACAAGAGTATTAAGACTATTGATTTGTACGTGATTAATTCCACTAGTGATTGAGTCTTCATCATGTGTTCTACCTCCTAAATCATAATAAACATTCCATCTTGGATCTCTAAACAATGTAGCAACAATTCCTCTTCTATTGGTTTTAGAATCATAATAGTCATTTTCTAATAGTACAACACCTGTTCTAAATATTTTTTTTTGTTTGACAAAACCTTTGGCATTTTTCATTCTGAAGGCGAAATTGTAAACTTTATGTTCGTGATTGTAAACTTTATGTTCATAATTGTTGCGATTGGCGAATTCCATAAATGTGAATGTAGATGGTAAATATGAGAGGTAATTGGAGTTGTTATATTAATTATAGTGTATACATTCATTATAGTGTATACATTCATTATTGTTTATTTTTCAATTTTATTTGGCCTCAGTAAATATTTATGTCAACTATAACTATAATGAGATTATTTCATATTGACAAACCAGGATGTCATCATATAACAGAATTAATGGATGGTATAAAGGCAGTGTATCAATTAGAACAAGAATTTTATCCGTATCTAACAGTTGAATTTCTACCACATAAAGATCAACCGGCTGGTATTATATTACTTACAAAGACTCAAACTATAAGAAAAAATTATACATTTGATGATCCTAATGATATTAATGATTTGAGAAAATTAATATGGAAATATATGGTTGAAGATTATAACATTCTTGATATCACAAAGAATGGATGTTTAACTGATTTCCGTGAAATTCAACAACCAAATATTGTTATACAAGGATGGCAGGCAAAAAAAAGAATGAAGAGTAAAGAGGTATGTTGTAAGGAAATTGGTGATGGGGATGAAGAGGTTAATAATAAAGTAAACACTAAACCAATACGAACGTTTGAGGACCAACAAGATGCATTAGGACATAAACCATTTCTTCACGAAGTTTATCGTCTTGATCCAACAGATAAACAAAACCGAAATATCTGTAAAAAGGTTAGAGGTGGTGAATGTGGTGATAATTATCCATCTGGAAGTGCCACTTATAAAAGGTGTATGGATGAAGTTCAATGGTTATGTGACAATGGATATCCAGAAAATAAAAGAGTAGATGCTATGAATAAATTGGTTAGTAAAACTAGAACTGACGCATATAATTATTTAAAGAATAATAATATGAAGGTTGATAAATTAAAATTTGATGCAATTGCCGATGCTGGTTTATTTCAAGATATGGGGAATAGGGCGGGCAATAAAGTGTCAGACTATAAAGAACCAAAAAAAGTATTTGATAACATGAATGATAATATTTTATTAGATAGAATTGAGGGATTTGATGGAGGATTAAATCAGAATGTTGTGAGATGGATATTAGTTGTATTATGTATTATTTTTGTTATTGGCTGTGTGTTAAATAAATAAATCAGTATATTTTACCACAATCACATCCTCCAAAATCATTTCGATCGAAATTATAATTATTGATAGAAATTAAATGTTTTCCAGTTGTACATTCTTGATATTTACCATTACCATTACCCCCACCATATTTTTGCAATTCTTTAAATTTTTCTTCATGAAACTTACACAAAATTTGTGATCTTTTATTGCCTGTACAATATTTACATTTATCTGATTCATATACAATTTTAATATCATTCATTGTTGCAGTAATTTGTGTCATTTTATCATTCAATTTTATTATTTCACTATTCAATAAATCATTCAATTGTTTTATTTCATCATTCAATTGTTTTATTTCATCATTCAATGTATTTTGTTTTTCGATATCATGATTAATACCATAATATTCTAATTCATTAACATATTTATCTGGAAATGGATAATTTGGATCTCGTAAATATGATAATACATGTTCGAAGATCTTTGGCGAACGGTCGATGAATGGAATTTCATTTGGTTTTGTCCATCTTGCAATAAAAGATGTTAAATAAGTGCTATTTTTTATTGTTAATTTAGTGGTTTCAAAGTGTTTGCCACCAACATTTAATTTAATAGTTGCCATATTGTATTATTTATTATAGTACAATATATAGATATGTATAATAATATTCAATTTTTATTCTTTCAAATATGATAAATAAAATGTTTTATAAATGGTCATAACATTTACCTCCATAATTATTTGTTGTCATAAAATTACAACAACCAATCGTTGTGCATCTTTTAGCACCTTGTTCAATTAATTTTGTGCAACATAAACATGTATCAGTTGAAACCAACATGGCAGGACAATTGGTACATTTATGTGGTGCTACTATTAATTTATCAAGTTTCTTTTGCATACCATCAATCATGTCAAAAAGCTTATCCATTTTGTTCTCACGTGGAGTATCAGTGTGTTTAATGCCATAAAAATCAAGTTCATAGAGATATTCATCTGGAAATGGATAATTAAAATCTCTCAATAGACTAATCACATGTTTAAATGTTTCAGGTGATCGATCGATGAAAATTACTTCATTTGGTTTTGTCCATCTTTCAACAAATGATGTTAAATATGTGCTATTTTTGAGGCTATCTTTTGTGGTTTCAAAAACTGTTCCTCCAACATTTAATTTAATGGTTGCCATTGTTTATTTATTATCCATCTGCAATAATATGGAAGGTAAACATTTGGAATTTCAATTTTTTATAAAAAATAACAACATATGACTAGAAAGTAAAGATGACTAAAAATCAATCTATTCACAAAATAATAATAGAAGATCATTAAGAATATCTAATGGTATAATATAAAATTGAAATTATAAATGTATAAAGTACATGATCATATAAGATATAATAGTAACAGTATATCACAATTAAGTTTAAAAAAAATGTCTGATATATTGATTGAACAATTTGAGGGACTACCTAAAGATCCACATCCAGATAATTTCTATACACATGCCAAACAAAATCATCACAAGAATAATTTTTCAGATATATTGCCGGGAAAAAATCGTGTGATGTTGGATCTACTTGTCAACAATTATGGTAAAGTATTGGCTAATTCTGATTATATTAATGCGAATTACATCAATGATGCATATATTATAACACAGCAACCAGATAATACAAAGGGTGATTTTTGGAGAATGGTTATGGAGCAAAAAGTAAATATGGTTATTAATTTTACAAATAAATGTGATTACTGTAACACCATGAATTATTCATTTGTTAAAGTTGAATTAATGAAAACAGTACAACATGATAACATGAATATTTACACCATGAAAGTTCAAGGAATATCAGACTATGCAAAATATCAGATTATTAATTCTAGTTTGAAATCATCAATTGATTCAGATTCGGAAATTATAAATGAAGAAACTGCAAAATTAAGTAAAAAAGAACCAATGCCGACAACTGTCGATGTTTTTCATTTTTTAGATTGGGTTGACCATAGTACACCAGATCCGGAAAAGTTTAGAAAATTTTATCATATGATTAAAAGGCATGAAACAATATTAAAATTATTTGGTAATACAAATGGTATAAAAATGTTTCATTGTCGTGCTGGTATTGGAAGATCAATGGTAGGAATACTTATCGACTATATGTTAAAAAAATACAAAACAGAAGCTGATATCAATAACAATATTATTAATACCATTCGGAACATGAGAGAATGTCGAGCAAAATCAATTGAAACAACCAAACAATTTCAATTTGCATATGACTTTATTATTAATGAAATCAGGAACCGCAAAAGTGATGATGTCAAAAGACCCAAAAAGAAAAATAAACTTTCATGTAGTTCAGATGGCTATGTGGCAGAATCATCAGATGATCGACATTGCTTGACTAGATCTATTTATTAGTAAAGTTTTGTTTGGTTGGAGAAAATGTTGAGTCTGATATTGGTGTAACTAATATAGTTGTAACTTCATATTTGCATTAATCTTAATTTATCATAATAATATAGAAAATTTAATATATTCTTAAAATATTTTTCAACACGAAATATATAATATAATGTCTAGCAATATAATTTTAAGCAGAAATCCATATGAAGTTGATAGTAATAAAAAAATTAATAGAATGGGAACTGATATTGGAAAGCGATGCACACTGACACAAGTTGGTAATAAATTGGTTGAATTGTGTGAAGGACAATCTAAATGTGTCATGGAAAATAATATGTTATTTTGTCCAGCATATGACGCATCTGCTTCACATGCATGTATCTCTGGTATGGATGAAGTAGGTAATATCAGTAATGTAGATGATGTTAATGCTTATACTATGGCAAAACCAGAAGAAAAATCCGAAGAAACAGCACAAAATATGATAAATGTGGCTTCAACTTTAAATAAAAGTGCATACCGTAAATTAAATAGAATGAGTTATGCTGAACCATGTGATACTGTCAAAAATAGAATGGGTCCGTTTATGGTTGATTCTGATATGGGAGTTGATACAATGCATAATATTATACATAAGGTCCGTGTTGTACCAGAAATGATTTCAGAAGATGAAATCCATATAGTTCAAAATCAAGAAGAAATGCCAAGTACAACAATGTATGAAACCACAAGTGAAATTTATCCAGAAGTTGCACATGAAGAAATTAAATTACAAATTCAACCACTTAAATTTCCAGAACAAAGCAAACTTTTAGCACAATATAAACAACAAATTGAAGGATTATCTGGTCAATCAACTATGTCGTGGCTTTTTAACCAATGGTGGTTTTTAGTTGCATTTTGGATTATTGTTGCTATTATTATTGTAGCTATTATCTATGCCTTTAGTTCTGAGAAAAAACCAGTCAAACTTGATCTTCTTACGACTGCTGGAGAGACTATCACATCTGCCAGTGCATTTGTTGGAAAAACAGTTGGTAATGTTGCAGAAGGTGTTGGAAAAACAGTCAGTAGTGTTTCAGAAGGTGTTAAAACACAATCAGGTAATATTGTCGAATTTTTGAAAAAAGCACCAAAGGATGTTACATCATCTGTACAATCTGGATTATCTGATGTTGTAAAAGTAATTCAAGATACTTCCTCTGAAATGGGTAAAAAAATAGGTGAATATGGTACTCAAGTTGGTGAATATGGTAAACAAGTAGGTCAACAAGTAGGTCAACAAGTAAGTAATATTGGTGCAGAAGTCAAAAAAGTATCACCATTTAAAAATTGAAAAATGAATAGTTTGAACAACCATGTATTATAATTATTATTAATTATAATAATAAATGCAACAAATCAAGAAATATATTGTTAACCTCGATTTACCAGAGAAAGATAGATGGACTACTGTCATTCAGGACAATAAAGAATTATGTTTAAATGCATATGATGAAATGGATAAATTAGTCAGAACATCAACAATTGGTAAATTGGTCAAATATGGACTAGAATCTGTCGCCAAATACTTCTTAAATTCAGGTCAAGCTTTGTATTCAGACGAAATTAATTCTATATCCACTTTGCTTAATGTTCCAGCTGAAAAAGTCTTAATGTGTCAATTGTGTTATGAAATGGCTGCTGCATGTACATCAGTTGGTATGAATTTGAATGGCAAAATGTTTCATTACCGAACAATGGATTGGGAAATGATGTTTTTGAAGAAATTAACTATTGAAGTAGATTTCCAACGAGACAATAAAACAATATTTACAGCAATTACTTGGGCGGGCTATATCGGCGTCTTAACTGCAATTGTACCAAACCAATATTCGATGTCCATTAACTTTAGACGATCAAATGGTAATCTTGTTGGCAATTTTATTCGAGCGACAAGTATGCACTGGCCAATTGGGTATCTTTGTCGAATTTTATTAGAAAAACAATCATCATATGTACAATTCATTGACGACATGTCAAATGCAAACACCATTTCACCATGTTATGTTACAGTCTGTCATAAAAATGGTACATTGAATGTCATTACTCGTGATTGTGATAAGGTTGTTAGCATCAGAACTGATGAATATAATGTTGTGCAGACAAATAAAGATCTGGGTGAAACAGATGTTGACATTTTATATAGTTGTGCTAGGGAGAAGATGGTCAATGAATTAATAAAAAGTGATGGAGATAAACTAACTTGCATAAATGACATTATTACACTGTTTGACAAATTTCCAATTATTAATGAAGAAACAATTTACGTATGTGTAATGATTCCAGAAGATTCACATGTTTACACTTATTTGGCATAAGAAATATTATTCAATAATAATATAGTCATCATCATTCTTTTGTAATAAATATGTAGATTCGACTGATTTATTTATTTGATTTTGTTTATTTTGATTTTGTTTATTTTGATTTTGATTTTGTTTATTTTGTTTTTGTTTATTTTTGTCATAAAAATGCCACCATATAATCTTCAATGGATTAAAATAACTAACAAATGTATATTCAGGAAAATCCCACAATATTGGCACATCATCTATACAATAATTATTTTCAAGCATCTGTTCATAAACATAAAAAATAAAATATCCAATCTTATCTATATTTATTTGAACATTAAACATTGGTGCATAATCTTTGTATTCAACATCAGGATTATTTATAATCAACAAAAATGTATAAATAATATAACATTGACAATATGCATCATATTTTTGTAATTTTGGATAAATATCATAACCAATATCATCTGGATATACACATTTATAATTTGTGTCAATATATAATTTTATTAAATCAGATAAAATGTTAACATCATAACTAAATTTTACTTTTGGTTCAAAAAATAAGATATATTGATCAATCTTATTTATAATTATAGAATTAACATGATGCAAATTGGTAATTTTATTGATGATATTGACTCGGATGAAAATATGTGATATGTTATCATTAGTTGTATATTTTGAAATATCATATAGATTATGAAATATATTTGTTGTTGATTTTGTGATATCTAATGTGATATGAAAATATTGTTGACATACATATGGATATTTTTCGAATAATAATTTGTGGATAACATCTGGTAAATTATTTAGTACAAAGAAACTTTTATTAATATTTAATTTGTTTTTTTTGAAATTTAAAAATTCGACAGATTGATTATTGTTGATGTTGAGATGATCATTGTAATGTTTGATGGTATTTGAATAGAAATATGATTTAACATAATTGTATATTGTTGTTAACTTTGTTGTTAACGTTGTTGATGACAAATAATAAGACATTATTATTTATCTATTAATTTTAGTGTATATTGATATGATTTGATTATAATTTATTTTTCAATTTTTATAGATCTTTTAATTTTTATAGATCTTTTAATTTATCTAATGCTCTATTCACTATATCATCATTATAACCTTTATTTTTTAATAATGCAATGGCGATATGTTGTTCAGATTTACCTTCCTTGATAACATATGGTCTATCAAATGAACCATCTTCATTTTTAATCACATAAAACTTCATATTTTTAAAAACATTGGGCAAATCATCCCCTAATTTGGTTAATTCCATAAAATGTGTTGTAATAATATTCAAACTATTATCAAATTTACCAATATGTTCACAAACTGCATATGAACTAGCAATACCTTCCTTTGGATTAGTACCCGTAAACAATTCATCAATGACTGTAAATGAAAATTCCCTATTGCCAAATTCATCTGTGCCTAAACCTGCTAAGATATTGCAATACTCCATACATCTTAATATTTCTGCCTCAAATAATGATTCTTTATTTCGAACAATGTTAGGAATGTCCAAATAGGTAAATAAATACTTAAATGGGGTAAACAGAATGTTTGTACAACATGTTACTCCAATTGTTTGTGATAATAATACAGATAACATTGCCATTCTAATATATGTTGACTTTCCAGATGTATTAGGTCCAGTGATAATCATATTATTCGGTGTTCCCAATTGACAATCATTTGTAATCTGTTCATGTTTATTAATATACGGGCACCATAACCCTTCTGACATTAAATATGGTTTCTGTTGACCAAAAACAAAATTTGGAAAGACATAACCTTTTACTGTTACTAATTTGGATATATTAATAAATGCATCAATTAAACCGACATATTGTAATATACTGTTCATATCTTTTTCGATAGATTCCGCTGTCTTCTTTAAAATTAATGAATCCCCTAATTTATTTATTTTATTTGCAAAAAAGTCATTAACATTATCTAAACTACTTTTAATTAATTGCTTTTCTCTAGTCATAAATTTATCATTATTATATATCAAATTAATTTCATCTAACACATGACTAATATTTCGGAATTTACTTTTGAAATCAGAACATTTATAATAATGTGATATAGATGAATCGAATGAATTATATATAGAATATATCTGATAAAATACATAAAGTGTTGCCAAAAAATTAGTGGCAAAGCTAATCATATATTCATTTCCAGATACTAATGATAACATGCTTTCAATAAAAATTTTATATCCTAAATAAATACCATAAAAGTAATCTTTCAAGTTAATTGATACACCATAATATCGAAACACTAAATAAATTAAAAAATAAACAATAACTATCAAACTTGGTGTATATGTTTTAAGAAAATTCTTAACAGATAAAATATCACGTGTATTAAACATTTCATTTGTACAGTATAATTCTTTAAATTCTTTACCAACAGGAGTAAACAACCAACCAATATCGTCCTGATATGTTTTAATTTTATTTAAGCTTCTAGTAATTTTCTTCTTACTCGTTGTATTTTGTATAATTGATTGAATAATCTCCCTTCTCCTCATTAAATTTTGTTCACCATAATACATGATATTAAATAATTCCCTAAATTTTGCTTGACCAAACATTGTTATTGTTTTATCAATTGATGGAATTATTTTTTTATCAATTTCAAGATCTTCTAATAATTTTGGTTGAACAATATTCATTATTATATTTCATTTGATGAAAATAAATACTTATCATTAAACTTACTATTAACAGAAAAATTGATATTAGAACAATATTATAATAATAATATCTATAATATATTCATACTCTTACTGATGTTCAATTTAGCATTTGGTTCAGTGTTAATTAATGAAGTTAAAAATTATTATGCCTATAGAATATTAGAGGGCAATGTTCAAAGAAAAAGATATTTTGAAAATACAAATGATACAAAAAATGTAATCATAACTCCTAGATGGTTTGAGAATTATATTGTTAACAATTCGACAGTTGATGAATTAAAAGGATGGATCAGACATACATTTAGTTATAATCAATCCACAGATGCCAAATATTATGTACCTATTGAATTAGAACAAATACCAAGAGACAAAATGTTAAAATGGGTATCTTATTACATGTATTATAAATCAATGTGGCAGTTGACAAAGGAACAGTTAGAATATTCTGCTGTTGTTTTAAACAAGATTGAATATAAGTTGAAGATAAACTTTTCTGATATAGAAGACAAGTCCATATATTTCTTAAAATTTGGTAATAACAAAATACAAAGTGATTATAGACCAAAATTTATGAGTTCATGTTTAAGTATCATTAAAGATGTTTGCTATTTCACATTAAATATGTTTGGTTTTAAGAGTGCTAAACTATCAGAATTTGGATTTTCATATTATCATTATTATAATAGTGATAAACACAGTAATGTTTTATTCATTCATGGATTTGGTTTTGGAATTACTCCATATATGACTTATTTATTGGAATTAAAAAAAAAAGTTAATTTGTATGTTATTGTGATTCCTAATATTTCGAATATGGAATACAGTAATTATAATATTCATACTCATGATCCAAAAACAATATTACCTGATTATGAATTATGGAGGAGTGATATCAAAAGTATGATTGTGAAACACAATATCAGTTCATTGGATTGTATTGCCCATAGTTTTGGTACTATTATATTTGGTATACTATTAAATGATAAATGGATTTATAATAAAATAAACAAAAAGATTTTCATTGAACCTGTATGTTTTATTGAAAAATCTTATAAAATATTCAGGTATATCAATGAACCGTATAATACAAATGATATGATAACTATCTTATTTAATGAATTAATTTACAAAGATATTTATCTGAAGTATACAACCCAACGATTCCTATATGGACCAGAATTTTGGCAAGTTGATTATAATAAACTAAATAACAATTCAATGGTTATTCTTTCTGAAAAGGACCAAGTTGTACCCACTGATGAATTACATGAAAAGTTGTCGGATAATAATATTAAATGTATCTATGTTAAAGAAGCAAAACATGCCGATCTATTTATGTCTGATAAATATAATGGTGTTTTTGAGGTTATTGACGATTTTATTCTTAACTTTTGAAAGGTTTCTTATAGGGATTTGTGAAAAAAAATTGAAATTTAAAAGGATTGGAAAGTGTATGTAGTTTGATTTATAATACGACTCAAAATATTTGAAAGTTTTAAGTCATACTACAAATGGAATCAAACAACAACTACAACAACAACGTTAACAACAACAACGTTAACAACAACAACAACAACAATAATGTCAATAATGACAACGAATGGAAAACTATTGGGAAAAAAACCAGTAGACCACAAACAAATGGATATCAAAACAGACCAACTGATACCAGATCTTCTAATAATTATTATGGAAATTCATCCTTTTCAAATAATAACAATAATTATAATAATCGTTCTTCAAACAACAATTATAACAATCGTCCTTCTTTAAACAATAATAACAGTTATAACAATCGGCCTAATGTAAATAATAATAACAATTATAACAACCGTCCTTCTCCAAACAATAATAACAATTATAACAATCATTCTAATAACAACATTGTCAGTTTATCTTCCCGTTCGAATTCAAATTTAAACCAATTAATTGATCAGCAAATAACCAATTTTTTTGCTGATACAAATAATTGGACAAGAGAGAAAATCGATGATTTTGTTATAAAGATGAGTAATGCATGCAATGACAGCAGTGTTATTAAATTAAACATATTTTTAGAATTGATTAAAATTGCCATTTATCAAAAAGATGCTTTTGATCTTTTGATTAAATTAACTTACAGTGATTTTCTTTCCAAAAAAGGCCAATCTAATTACCTTAAAAGTGATTATAATCCAATTCAAATTTTAATGTGGTTACATAAGAGTTCGCATAATCAAGAAGAATGTGATCGTATTACTAAATTAGTTGCCATTTTTATCTGTGATCTTGATTATAATATTTTCAAGATGAACAGTAAGGGTGAAAATTGTATTAGTTCTTTGATTGCTCGTCGTGATAATAAAAGAAGAGACAAACTAACTCCAGAAGAATTTCGATTTAGATATGATGCCATTACAAAAAATCTTCCTGATAAAGCAATAAAGGCAATGATCAATGGATGCCTTAACAAAGCATTGAATGAAGCGAATGTACGAATCTTGGAACAATTACAATTTTGTATTGCATGTAATCCGGAACAAGCAATGGATCAAATTGCCAACATCTTATTAACACAACAATCACCCGTTAATATTTTCTCCGAAGATTTCATTTTGTTAAAAGTTTTAAAATTTGTAAACAATGTCTTGACATGCAATTTTACAAAATCTAATGATTTTAACATCTTTTTTGAGAATGTTAAAAAACCAGACTTGGATGAATGTGTCTCGATGTTACTTGATGCAGTTGAAAAATATGCGTTTGATAATAAACATATTTATTATCAAGACAGACTTCGTATTATGGCTATTATTTTTGGATTTTTTGCAAATAGAAATCATAAAGTTAAACTTTTTAATCACCTCGCAGAACAATGTTTTAATCCAACAGATGATAAATTTCAACAAATTGATCAGGAAAACCGTATCATTATGGGAATTCTTTCAATTGTTCAATTTGGATCACTGTCTGTTGAATTAAAAAAGATCATTAATGTTGCATATAATAAATGCAATATGATGCTTAAGGTTAAATTGGAACAAGGTTTGGCTATTGTATTAAAGAAAGATGTCAATAAAAATGAAATTATGGATTGGGGAAATAATAAAGTTAACCAAGTTAACCAAGTTAACAAGAAAGTTAATCCAAAAGTTAATCCAAAAGTTAATAAGAAGACAACCACATCAACAACAACGTCAACAAAGGTCGAAATCAAAATGGAAATTAAAGTTGATGTTACAATAACCAATAAAACTTATGATGAAAATGTTGATGTCCCAGAGTCAACTGATTCATTACCTAAGACCAAATTAATATTCGACTTCAAGAATATTTCAGACACAATTGATGATTTGAACTTTATTATTGGACAATTATCCAAGACATTTGCACCAGAGAAAATCATCATCAAGATATTGTATGAATTATTAAACAAAATTAATACTACTGTCTTAATTGTAAATAAAACTGAGACAACTATCTACAATCAAGGTTTGAAAATCTGTTCAGAATTAATCAATCCATCTGTTATCTCAGAATCATCCAAATTGCCAAAAGATTCATGGATCCGCGCTATTCAACTTTTACAAAATTGTGAAGATGAAGAAGATTTACCACTCTCTCCCAAATTTTGTGAGGATGTCATACAATTAATTAATTAGTTCTCTTCATTAACTTTTATTTATTACAAAAAAATTGATATTTTAATTATATCTTATGTGTAACCTATCAAGAAAAATATATCATAAATGCAAAATCAAACAATCAAAGAAGTCTATCTCGTTGTGGAAAATGATGGCTTTAACAATAAACAAATAATCGGTGTATGCCATAGTTATGCGAATGCTTTAAAATATTCTGGATTTTATAGGAAAATTGAAGGACCATATCCAATGTTAGATAATAATGATGTCATTCCAATGGGTCCAATCACTCCACCATATTATCCAAACCCCAATTCATATATTCCATTCCAACCTAAACCATTTGGTCCACCACAATCTCCATTCCAACCTAAACCATTTGGTCCACCACAATCTCCATTTAGTCCACACGGGCCACATGGACCACATGGACCGACAACATTAAACAATAATTCACAACAACAATGGCAATTATCTGGCGATTCACCTGTTGTATTATACACACCATCAGCACCACCATTCGAGCAATTCAATATTCCAAGGAAGTAATTATAGCTATTAATTTATTATTTGTCAAAAAAATTGAAATATTAACATATTATTCTTACTCTGTTTATAGTATATTAAAAACATTAAGTTTAACTATGGAAAACAATACTCATATCGAAAATAAGTCAGAAGTACAACAATCAGTCCAATCGGATGCACAACCCGAGAATAATCCAGATAATCAAGATCCAACCACAATTGAAGAAGTAAAACCGGTTGTACCATTGGACATTACACCAACACTTGATAAAGTTCAGTACAACAGAAAGTATGAACTTCATCGTGCAAGCATTGGACAAATCATGGTTAGCTTCAAACTTATTGCAACCAATCCATTTCACCCAAAAAATACTTATCAGCAGGTATTTGGTGATTTAACTTCGGCTGCTGCTACAAAATTAGTTGAAGCATATGAGAAAATTCTTGTATGTGAAAATGATAAGGAGAAAAATGTAAAATTCTTCAATTTGATTGTTAATCTTCCGAAAAATATTACGATTGATGAAGAACATCATGCTAATATGCATTTAGGTAGTTCAAGTATCGGTTCGTTGTTAGATGCATTGAAACAAAGAATTGATTTTATTGTCAAAAGAGAAGTGCCTGATAAATGCAAAGCCGATGATGATTTACAAAAATATTTTATTCAAATGCAAAGAGAGATCGATGAATTTTATGATGATGTTGATGATTTTGAAGCTGAATTTGTGACAATTGTAGATAAAGCACATAAGGCACAAGAATTGGAAGATCGCCAAAGAAATAATTATGGTAATAACAATCGTAATTATAATCATGCGAATAGAAATAATAACCATGCCAATAGAAATGTCAATAATGGTCCACAGAAGCCATTAAATAAATAATGGTTTCTAATTAGTTAATTTATTCAATACATATATTTATTATTTTTGTCGGATGAATGCTTTTTGGATATTGTCAATGATATTACCTCCACTTTGGTTTAAAAGCTTTTGTAGATTTGGTCCTATAGTTGCCATATTCTGTGATACAGTACTTGGTATAAAGTGTTTCGCACTACCTAATACATTGCTCATATTATGCGAAAAATTTTGTCCCGTACCCGATGCACCTGAACCCTGTGCACCTCCACCTGACGAAGTTGCCATCATAATAACTCCAACAATTAAAAGACAACAGCAGCAACTAATTGTCGAAGAATAAACAGACGAACAAAGGGCAACAATAGGACTGATAAACCCAAGTCCAAGTGCTGCTAACATTGCACCAAGAGCTTTAATCATACCAGCAAACCCTGTTGATTCTGCTGAAGCAGTTGCCTTACCTTTCATTTCAGTAACAATTTTAGTTTCAGATGTATCTTTCGTTTCCACTTTTAAATCACTTAATACTTGAGCAGTAATCTTCTGGGATACATCCGAATTTTGAATACAACTCATCACCATATCTACCGCCTGATCCTGATCAACTTCCAGAATAAAATTACCCTTTCTTGATTCAGCATCCTCAACATCAACTGTCTGCTCAGCAATAATTTTACTCAAACAATTTTGTACTGTATCAGATGTAAAATTAGATTCAGTTGCATTTTTAACAATATTTTCTATATTTTTATGTGTCGTTGTTTTCTGTGTATAGTTACTAATTTGTTCTGAAACTGAACTGGCTTTTGTCCCCAGCGGATCTGATCCTAATTCGCTTTTCGCTTTAGCATCAGCAATTGCCTCTAACTTCTCTAATACATCAGTTGATGTACTTGTTTCTAAACCAGCCATCATTTTTGCGACCATATCATTGGCTACATCATTTCTCACGGCTGATGCCTGAACACAACCAAAACTCAATTGAACTTTTTGTTTTTGATTCGCTTTAATTATAATATCCCCCTCTACCTTTATACGTTTTACATTTATTGACTGATCCGCCGCTAAAGCTGCACCGCAATTTTTTGCATCTTTAATTATAGCATTAGCAACCATTGTATTTAATTGCTGATTGACAATATTAACAGTAGACTCATTAATGATCATCTTATTTGCTACGTTAACTACTACTGCTTTTGATTCGGTTCCCCCCATAAAGCCTATACTTTAATAATATATAATTATTATTATTATGTATATTTATTTTTGCCACGATTGAAAACATTCTATATCCTTAATATCTGCGCCTGGTAAGCTAATACAGTTACTCATCATCGATTCATTGGATCTCATAGACGATAAACTATATAAACTTTCTTGGTCTGATCTTGGTAATTTGTATGTGGAATTTGTTAACTCTTCTGGAATATTTACTTGATTGTTGTTGATTTCGTTATCTATATTGTTATTTATTTCTATTTGTTCATCTGTTAGTTCGTCCATTTGTTCATCCATTTGTTCACCCATTTGTTCACCCATATATTCACCCATTTGTTCACCCATTTGTTCACCCATATACTCATCCATTTGTTCACCCATATGTTCACCCATATACTCATCCATTTGGTCATCCATATGTTCATTCATAATTAATTCTGTATTGTCACCATCATTATCATTATAACTATTATTCATTGGATGATTGATGATCGCTTTTTCAATCGGATCTTTCTTTTTGTAATACAAATAAAGTAACACTATTAAAATTATCAATAAAATTTTTAATTTATTTTGAGTGATATACTTTATAATATTATTTATCATAATTATTGTATTTATTATATTATTTATACAATAAATTTTACAATTCGAATGCAGACTATTTTTTCTTGCGCATCACATAATATCCAATTCCTAAAATTGTTATCAGTGAATATAAACACACCATACAAATAAAATATATTATACTACCTATACCACCTGGTCCCAAAGTCGATAGAATATTGGGAGTTGGTGTCGATCGCTTAGTTGCCGGTGATTCTTTAGGTAGTACTTTTTTACCTGGTGTTTGTTTATCAGAGGGGCTCTCTCGTATACTACTTGGTGTACTTATTGGACTTTTCACCGGTGTACTTACTGGACTTTTCGCTGGTGTACCTCCAGTGACATCAAATGCATTTCCTCCAGTGGGTGTAGATAATGTTGGTTTAGATGGATTTGTTGGTGGTAATTGTCCGCTCGATATATTAGATGTTATATCGGCTGGTTTTTCTTTAAATGGTGATCTGCCGCAATTTTGTTCAACTTTATTTTGTATTTGAATATCTTTACCGGCCTTTAAATCTGCACCACTAAAATTAGCATTACATACAGTCGTTTCACAATTCACACTTGGACCTCTAGAAATACTATCAAACCATACTTTATTACTTTCTGCCAAAGGACAACCAGGAAGAACACATTTAGGTGCAATATTTAAATTTGTAGATGATTCTGTAATCCAACCTGGTAAAGGTACCATGCATGAACATTCAGGTTTGTATTTAATAAAATCGCTCGAATCAAACTTACCTTTATTTTGTTTGGTAAATTCATCCATCTCATTGGCACAATATAATCTAAAAAAATCATCACATTTCAAAATTCCCCCAGGTGTTTTTGGATCGTATCCAGGGGCATATATTGGACACTGATCCAATTTTAAATCAACATCTTTGTCATAAATTTTATAAACTTCATACATTTTACCAACCTGACTGTCTTTTTCTATTTCTTCACCGATAGGTAATGGTATTCTCACAGGTATTGTTGGATTTTGTAAACAACATGCTCTCTTCCATGCCGTATTCTGAAGTGCATCATTAATTCTTTTTAAACTGGCATCTTGTTGGCTTTTTAGTCCAAATTCCAATTTTTGTAATTCTGGGCTCTGTAAATTTTTCGCCAATTTATCTAATGTATTAAAATCTGTTATATTATTTTTTGTACTTGCAAAAACTAATGCATCCATTTACTGGAATATATAATTTGTCCAGATTTTAATTACAAAGTATGTTCATTAATTAAAAAAAATAATGAAAATAGATATTATATAATAGATGACTGATAGTATTTTTATTTCACATAATAGAAATTCACAAGATGATATAGCTGGTAAAATAACATATACAAATATTCTTGAAACAATCCCATCCCAAAGGACAACAATTAAAAATGAAAATTGGGAAAATGAAAATAAGACCGAATGGCGTTGGAGATTTTTTGAATTTGAAAAAAGTAGAAGTAAATCAAATAAAAAAAAATTCGTTGTTGAAATCAGTTATATGAAACCTCATACAAACAAACGATTGTATTTCAATAAATTTGGTGAATGGGTCGAAAGATTAATAGATGAAGTATATGATGATTACGTAAAAGAAATTTATTATTATTATGCAACAGATCAATAAGCAAATATGTTATTTAACAATTGGACCATGATCAATTATATCCTGTTGTTTTATATATTTGGTATATAATTCGGCAGCACCTTTTTCATCTCTAAATCCAGTTTTTCTATACCATTGAGACCATTGATCTAACAACGTTGGTATTAATTTAATTTCATATATCGTACCTAATTCAGTAGTTCCATATAAACATATAATCTTACCATCTACAATCTTCTTATTTCTTAATCTTAAATCATCTCGATTAAGATGTGCGCGATAGTTTTCTAATGTTTTTGAAATATTATGCAAGTTATTGCTCCAAGGATTAACAATTGTAAAAGATATAATGTCATTCATTGAATATCTCAAATTAAATCTTTCACCTGCATTTTGAACTCTATCCATAAATACATTTTTAGCGGTTTCAGGATCCATCAAATTCGCTCTAAATTCAATTTGAAAACCACTCTCATCTAATATGCTTTTAATGGTCATTTCCAATCTCTTAAAAATATGTTCATGATTTAAGATCAATCTATACCAATCAATATCTGGATATGCTAGTGCTTCACATTGAGCTTCATTTAATGTATCAAACTGTAAAATATAAAAGTTTCTCAAGTTTTCATCCTCCCAATTACCAATCAATAAAGAAGAATCTGGCGATATTTTAAAATCTGGTGTAATCAAAACCTGATAGATATTATTAACTTTTCTAATTCTATTCATATAATTATAGATTATATAATTATATTTTTTTAATAACATATTCCTTACAATGCATTCCAATCACCTACTAAATTAGTCAATTCGTCTAACACTTTCTTATATTTTAATTTTTTATCCTTATTATTATTGTTATTACCAACCATAATCCATCCATCATTTGATTTCTTAGATGATAATACAAATATCATATTTTCGGTTATTATCTTTTGGAAGTTAGCAAAGTAAAACTTTTCAAAATCCTCAATATGACAAACAAAATGATTATTAAATGTATTTAAATATGATAATGTATTAACAGGAATAACCGGCTCAAATTTCAAAGGCATTTCTATCCATTTAATATCTTCTGTTTTAAAATAATCTGTCATTTTACCCATTATTTTAATATGTTCAGTTGCATCATCTATTTTATTAATTGTGTAAAAACCTTTGTGGCTTTTTTGATGGATTGCCGTAAAAACTTCATCATTTGTTGTTTCAGATAAAATAATTTTCTTTAACATTTTATATCTTTAATCTGCAAATAAACTATACCAAAATAAACTACGAAGTAAACTATATCAAAGTAAACTATACCAAAATAAACTACGAAGTAAACTATATCAAAGTAAACTATACCAAAGTAAATTACACCAAAGTAAATTACACCAAAATAAATTACACCAAAATAAACTATAAAGTAAACTACAAAGTAAACTACAAAGTAAACTACAAAGTAAACTACAAAGTAAACTACAAAGTAAACTACAAAGTAAACTACAAAGCAAACTACAAAATAAACATATTATCTGTACAATAAAGATGATTGCAAATAATCACATATCTTATTACTTTTTATTTCATACAAAATATCTTTCTTCATATTGACATAAATCATAAATTCTTCAATTTTAACAAAATATTTCAATTTATGTATAATGTTATCTAATTTATTTTCAATGGCAATATTAAAAATATAATTAATATACACCATATCTTGTACTTTTGCATATTCCACAATATTGTCAATAATCTTTTGTTTAACTTCTGATATATTTTTACTATGAATGTAATTATCATATATTTTTATCAAATGATCACATAGGACATTATCCATTGATTTTATATTTAACAATGTTTCTAATCTTTTAATATGCGTCAGAAAAATATGAATATGATATGTATATTTCAA
>Ga0315284_10002654_pt1 | contig 25513 bp, 23 predicted proteins | sample YL17G09_16_MG_FD_203696 | JGI IMG/M metagenome (GOLD analysis project Ga0315284, IMG submission 203696) | Sediment microbial communities from Yellowstone Lake, YNP, Wyoming, USA - YL17G09_16 | ecosystem: Environmental > Aquatic > Freshwater > Lake > Sediment | place: USA: Wyoming | collected...
CCCCTCGGGAGCCCCGCCTGCTCCAGCAGGCGTTCCGCCGTCGCCAGCGCCGTCACCAGGTAGTTCGCGGCGAACACCGCCCCGGCGTGGTAGAGCGCCTTCGCCTCGGGCGCGATCATCACCGGCACACCGCCCAGCGCGCGCACCAGCCCGTCGGCCACGCGCACCGCCTCGAAATCCCCCTCCACTGCGAACGTCGCGCCGCGGAAGTGCTTCGCCGCGCGCTCCGGCTCGGCGCTCACCGTCATCAGCGGATGCATCGAGCCGACGACGACGCCGAGTGCCGCGAGCGGCGCGAGCGCCTCGCTGGTCCGCGCGCCGGACAGATGGAGCACCGCCTGGCCCGAGCGGAGCGCGCCCGCTCCGGCCAGGCCCGCCACGAGGGGCCCGAGCGCCTCGTCGCCGACGGCCAGGACGACGACGTCGGCCGCGCCGATCCACGGCGCCATCGGCCCGGCCGTGAGCGTCACTCCCGCCGGCACCGGCTTCTCGCGACGCGAGTGCACGCCGACCACGACCACGCGGGCCTGCTTCAGGGCGAGGGCGAGACCGAGTCCGGCGCGGCCCGCCCCGATGATGCCGACCCGCGGTCCCGCCGTCCGCCGGCGCGGGCTCACGAGAGCAGGTTCCTCCAGACGAGGTCGACGCCGATGAGCAGCAGCACCGCGGCGAAGATGCGCCGCAGCGTCGCCACCGGCATGCGGCGGTTGAGCCGCACCCCGAGCGGTGCGGCGGCGACGGAGCCGATCGCGAGGGGCAGCGCGTGGCCGAAGTCCACGTGGCCCACCACCCAGCCGAAGGGGAGCGGCCCCGCCGGTATGACGAGGTAGCTGAGGCTGCCGGCGGTGGCGGTCACAACGATGACCGCGAGGGACGTGGGCGCGATGGCGTCGAACCGCAGGCGCAGGACGTAGTACATCGCCACCGTGGCCACCACGCCTCCGCCGACGCCGAGGAGCGCCGATAGCGCCCCGACGGGCAGGCCGATCGCGATGGCGAGGACGGTGGACGCGCGGCCCTCGACCGGCTTGGCGCCCACCCGCTCCTTGCGAAGCAGAAGGTCGGCCGCGACCACGAGGAGGAAGAGCCCGAAACCCGCGCGCAGCGCCTGGGAGGGGACGTGCACCGCGACGCGCGCCGCCAGCGCGGCGGAGACGGCCGCCGAGGCGGCCAGCGTCATCGCCGCACGCCAGCGCACCAGCCCCATGCCACGGAAGCCGAGCAGGCCGCGCACCGCCGTGGGCACGATGACCGTGAGGCTCGTGGCGTGGGCGAGGACCGTGGCGTCGGAGACGGGGACGGCGAGCTGCGCGTAGAGCAGATAGAGGAAGGGCACCATGAGTACCCCTCCCCCGATGCCGGTCAGCCCCGAGATGAGGCCGACCAGGACGCCGACCGCGAGCGCGGCGACGACCAACACCTACGGCCGCTGGGCGGAGGCGCCCCGCTCCGCCTGCGCGGCGAACGCCAGCAGCTCCGCCTGCGTCCGCGCGCGACCGGCGGCGCGTACGGCCTCGGCCAGGATGGGGTCGTCCTGCGCGGCGCGGCGCACCTGCCCCGGACGCCCGAAGACGAGCCGCGCGACCTGGTCCCCGAGCTGCCGGTCGAGGAACGCGCCGGCGATCTGCACGGTCTGCTCGTCGAGGCTGACGCCCCGCTGGCGCAGCAGGTCGAGCAGGCCGGCGCGCATCGCCGGCGTCACCGGGAAGAGTGGACCGGTGACGGCGAAGCGCTGCCGCGCCTGGAAGGCGAAGACCGCCAGCGCGTCCTGGTACTTGGCGATGTCGCGGCCGAGGGCGAGCGTGAGCCGCTCCGCGGCGCGGACGTCGGCGCTGTCGGGCCGGATCACGACGTCCGGCGCGATCCCTCCGCCGCCGCGAACGGTACGGCCCGCGTCGGTCCGGAAGGTCGGCGCCTGGGTGGTGTCCCGCGGCGGCGGTACGCTGTCGGGCGGCAACTCGTCGGCCTCGAAGTCGCCGCGGCTCGGCCGCTGGATGCTCCGTCCGCTCGGCGTGTACCAGCGGGCGGTCGTCAGCTTGAGGGCCGCGTCGTTGCCGAGGCGGAAGACGGTCTGCACGAGCCCCTTGCCGAAGGTCGGCGTCCCGATGACCAGCGCGCGGTCGTGGTCCTGCAGCGCGCCGGCCACGATCTCCGAGGCCGAGGCCGAATACCCGTTCACCAGCACCACGAGCGGCAGGTCGGCATAGCGCTGGGGCGCGGCGTCGGCGAAGGTGCGCGTCGAGCGCGGTGCGCGGCCCCGCGTGGCGACGATCTGCTGTCCCGGATCGAGGAAGAGGTCCGCGACCGCGATGCCCTCGTCGAGCAGGCCGCCAGGATTGTAGCGCAGGTCGAGCACCAGAGAGCGCATCCCGGCGCGTCTGAGGCTGTCCACCGCCGCGGACATCTCGTCCGCCGAGGACTGGCTGAAGGGGTTGAGCTCGACGTAACCCACGCGGTCGCTGAGCATCAGCGCCGAGCGCACCGACCGCGAGTGGATGCGCGCCCGGGTGAGGGTGTAGTTGAGGAAGTCCGAGGCGCCGGCGCGCGCGACCTTGAGCGTCACCTGCGTCCCCTCGGGACCGCGCAGCGCGCGGACCGCGTCGTCCTGCGTGAAGCGTTCGGTGCTCGTGTCGTTCACCTCGACGATGCGGTCGCCGGCGAGGATGCCGGCCCGCTCGGCGGGCGTGTCCGGCAGCGGCCCGATCACGACGATCGCCCCGCTGCGCACCTCGATCTGGGCACCGATCCCGGCGTAGTTGCCGGTCGTGGCCTCGTTCAGCCCGCGGAGGTCGCGCGCATCCAGGAACCCGGTGTAGGGATCGCGGAGCTCGTTGAGCATCCCGTCGATCGCCAGCCGGTAGAGCTGCCGCTCGTCCAGCGAGTCCACGTAGAAGTCCGCGACGTGCGAGAGCACGTCGTCGAACAGGCGGGCCCGCTGGTAGACGCTCTCGTCCGGGCGGGCCCCCTGCTGCAGGAACCAGCCGCCCGAGAGGAACGCGACCACGGCGATGGCGGACGTGACGAGCAGACGCTGACGGGACATGCGGCCATCCTCACGGGGCGACACTCAGGCTACCCCGCATCCTGGGGAAAGATCGCCGGGAACCGGCGGGACAACTCGGTCCACAACTTGACGTGTACGTCTTCCGGCGGCTGGTCCGCCGGCAGGTGAAGGATGCCCGGTCCGGTCGCCGCCCGAAAGGCCTCCGCGACGCGACGGTGGAACCCCTCGTCGGCCAGCTCCATCCTGTCTTTCAGCTTGCCCGCCGCGGCGTGGCGCGCACGGCCCACCTCGGGCGGCACGTCAAGCACCACCACGAGGTCGGGCGCGAGGCCGCCAGTGGCGAGTCGGTTCGCCGCCACGACCTCGCTCTCCGGCAGGCCACGGCCGCCGATCTGGTAGGCGCGCGTGGAGAGGTCGAAGCGGTCCGCGATCACCGCCGTCCCCGCCTCCAGCGCCGGCCGGATGACGTGGTGCATGAGGTCCGCCCGGGCCACGAGCATGAGGAACAGCTCCGCCGCGGGCCCCAACTCCAGCGCGGGATCGAGCACCAACTTCCGCGCCTGTTCGGCGAGCGGGGTGCCGCCGGGCTCTCGCACGACAAGCACGTCGCGGCCCAGTGCGCGCAGCCGCCGCGCGATCCTGCCCACCTGCGTGGTCTTACCGGCACCCTCCACGCCCTCGACGGTGAGGAAGAGGCCGCGGCTCACCAGCCACCCGCCACCGCATGGCACTCGAACGTCGGCATGTGTATCACGCGAGCGTGATGATCCGGCTCTCGGCGCCGAGCTTGATCCCGCCGAGGATCTGGTCGTTCACACGCCCCATCAGCTTGTCGAAACCGGCCTGGGCCACGACGATACCCTGGTAGAGAGGGCTCGCCTGCACAGTGCCCATCAGGCGGTCCAACTCGTCCTGCGTCTCGGCCGACGGCGGCTCGCCGCGGTCCAGGCGCTCGTGGATCTCGAGTTGCAGCCGCTGCAGGCGCTCCAGGCTCTTGGTGAGCGGCGGGTCCGCCATCAGGCGGTCGCTGGCGCGCTTCAAGGCCTGGTACTCCTCGCTCTGTCCGACCAGCCGGCCGAGGTCCTCCGCCCGCTTCAGGATCATCACGCCCCCGGGTGCTCCGCCCAGACGTAGCGCGGACGGTGAAAGAGATCGTAGGCGATCGCCACCGCGGGGAAGCCCGCCGCCTCGACGGCGACGGCGGTCTCCGTGGCGCGCCGGCTGTCCACCTCCAGCGCGATCAGGCCGCCCGGTGCGAGCGTGCGGCGTGCCGCCTCGGCCAGCCGGCGCGTCGGCCCGAGGCCGTCCGCGCCGCCATCCAGTGCCGGCACGGGCTCGAAGTCCCGCACCGACGCGTCCAACTCCGCCAGCTCCGCCGTCGCGATGTACGGCGGGTTGCTCACCACGACGTCCACCTGCCGCCCCGCGAGCGGCTCGAGCAGATCGCCCTGGACCGCTCTCACCCGCCCTGCCACGCCGAGCCGCCGCACGTTCCCGCGTGCGACCGCGAGCGCATCGGGCGAGCGCTCGATCGCCCAGACGCGATCGAAGGGCCCTTCGAGCGCGAGCGCGAGGGCGATGGCGCCGGAGCCGGTGCCGACATCGGCCGCCGTACCGGCGTGCCGGGGCACCGGGGCGCCGGCACACCCGCGCACCCACTCCATCACCAGCTCGACCAACCCCTCGGTCTCCGGCCGCGGGATCAGCACCCGCCGGTCCACCTCAAGCCACTGGCCGCGGAACGCGGCCCACCCCGTCGCGTACGCCTGGGGCCAACCCGCCACGCGGCGGCGCACCGCCTCCCGCAGTGCCGCGAGGCGAGCCGCGGGGATGCGCTCCTCGCGCGCCTGCCACGCCGCGCTCACCGGCCCCTGCACGAGCGCCGCGTAGATCTCGTCGGCCTCGCGCGCCGGGTCCGCGTAGCCGGCGGCCCCCAACTCGTCGCGCGAGCGAGCCAACGCCCCACCGACCGAGCCGGGATCCGTCACTCGGCCGTCAGCCGTGAGCGACCCATCACCTATCATGCATCACCTATCACCCATCACCTATCACCCATCACCCATTCACCCATCACCCATTCACCCATCTTCCGCTTCTTCCAGCCGCTGCGCTCTCAGCGCCTGCACGATCTCTCCTAGTTCTCCATCCAGCACATCGCGCAGGTTGTGCACCGACAGCCCGATGCGATGATCCGTGACGCGGCTCTGCGGGAAGTTGTAGGTGCGGATCTTCCCCGAGCGGTCGCCGGTGCCGACCATCGCCTTGCGGTCGCGCGAACGGGCCGCTTCCTGCGCCGCGACCATCTTGTCCAGGAGGCGCGAGCGGAGCACCTCCAGCGCCTTGATCTTGTTCTGGAGCTGGGACTTCTGGTCCTGGCACTGCACGACGAGGTTGGTCGGCAGGTGCGTGATCCGCACCGCGCTGTCGGTGGTGTTGACGCTCTGGCCGCCGGGGCCCTGGGAGCGGAAGACGTCGATCCGGAGGTCTTTCTCCTCGATCTTGACGTCCACCTCCTCCGCCTCCGGGAGGACGGCGACCGTGGCCGCCGAAGTGTGGATGCGACCCTGGGCCTCGGTGGCGGGCACGCGTTGCACGCGGTGCACGCCGGCCTCGCTGCGCAGCGCGCCGTAGGCGTGAGGGCCCCGCACCGCGAAGACCGCTTCCTTCAGGCCACCCAGCGTTCCCTCGGAGAGCGAGATGATCTCCGTCCTGAGGCCGCGCCGCTCGGCGAACCGGGTGTACATCCGGAAGAGGTCGGCGGCGAACAGCGCCGCCTCGTCGCCACCGGTGCCGGCACGGACCTCGACGATGGCATCGCGGTCGTCGAGCGGGTCGTGCGGAGTGAGGGCCTCGGTGAGTTGGCTCTCGAGGGCCGCGGCCTCGGGCTCGAGTGCGGCGATCTCCTGCCGCGCCATCTCCGCGAGGTCGGCGTCGCCGGAGGCGAGGAGGTCGCGGGCTGCCGCGAGTTCGGCGGTGAGCTTCAAGAACCGCCGCCCCGAGCGGACGATGGGCTCGAGGCGGGCGTGTTCACGACCGAGGGCCTTGCGCTTGACGGGGTCCCGCGCAGCCTCGGGCGCCGACAGTTCGGCGGCCACCTGGTCCGCGCGCTGCAGCGCGGCCTCGAGGCGCTTCAGGTGCAGATCAGGCCTCAGGTCCCTTGTACTTGAGACGGAACCGCTCGATCCGGCCCGCCGTGTCGAGGAGCTTCTGCTTGCCGGTGAAGAACGGGTGGCACTTGTGGCAGATGTCCAAGTGGATGGCGGGCACGGTGGACCGTGTCTGCCAAGTGTTGCCGCAGGCGCACACCACGGTCACGGTGCGGTACTTGGGATGGATGCCGGGTTTCACGACGCGACAACTCCAAGTCGGTGAAGGTGATGGACAGACGGTAAGTATAACCCCGCCGTGTGCGCGCGGACAACCGGCCCTGGCGGGGCGATTTGACAGCGCTCCGGACGCACGGTAAACTTTACTGTTTCGGCAACTTAGGCCTACTCCGGCGAGTCCATGTCGACCCTCGACGACCTCAAGCGCGTGCCCCTGTTCAGCGACCTCTCCGAGGGGGAGCTGGTGCGCTTCGCGGACGTCACCCGGGAGCGGGAGTATCCGCGCAACAGCGTCATCCTGTTCGAGGACGACCCGGGCGACTCGCTGTACATCGTCTCGAGCGGCCAGGTGAAGGTCGTGCTGATCGGCGAGGACGGCCGCGAGGTCATCCTGTCCGTGCTCAGCGACGGGGACTTCTTCGGCGAGATGTCGCTGATCGACGACGAGCCGCGGAGCGCCCACGTCATCGCGATGAAGGACTCTCGTCTGCTCGTGCTGCGGCGCGACGACTTCCAGCAGCAGCTCCACCAGCACCCGTCGATCGCGGTCAAGCTCCTCAAGGTCCTCGTCCAGCGGCTGCGGCGGGCGGACTCCAAGATCGGCGGCCTCGTGCTCCTCGACGTCAACGGCCGCGTGGCAAAGCTGCTGCTCGACCTGGCCGACGAGAGCGGCGGGCCGAAGATCACCCGGAAACTGACCCACCACACCATCGCTCAGATGATCGGCTCCTCCCGCGAGACCGTCTCCCGGGCGATGCGCGAGCTCTCGGACCGCGGCCTGATAGACGTGACGCGGCGGGAGATCACCATCAAGAACCGGGACGGCCTCGCGGCACTGGCCGGCGACCGGGCGTGAGGAGCGTCACGAGGCGACCGTGACCCTGTTCCTTGTAGTGCGAGGCACCCGCGCCGTACCGTGCGTCGTGCGGATCCCGGGGCGCCAGCCATGAACACCAGCGTGACGTTCTGGGGCACCCGGGGTACCATCCCCACGCCGGGGCCGCACACGATTCGGCACGGCGGCAACACCGCGTGCGTGGAGGTCCGGGATGCCAGCGGGCACCTCGTCATCCTCGACGCTGGGACGGGCATCCGGAGTCTGGGAAACCGGTTGCAGGGCCGGGCCAAGCCGGGCGTGGGGGTTCGGGCCGACATCATCGTCTCCCACGCCCACTGGGACCACATCCAGGGGTTGCCGTACTTCGCGCCCTTCTTCGTCAAGGGCAACACCCTGACGGTCTGGGGCCCCAAGCAGGGCGAGGTGGGGATGGGGGACATCCTCAAGACGCTGATGCAGCCGGTGGTGTTCCCGGTTCCGCTGGAGGCGCTGGCGGCGACGCTCGAGGTGCGGCACGTGGACGCCGAGCCGATCGCGGCGCATGGCTGCACCATCACGGCGATGCGGGTGCGGCACCCGTCGGTGACGCTGGGCTACCGGCTGACCTTCCCCGACGGGAAGTCGCTGGTGTACGTGACGGATGACGAACTGGGGCTGGGCGGCCAGTACGAGGTTCCGTCCGACTGGCGCAGGCGGTTCGTGGAGTTCATCGGAGGCACCGACCTCCTGATCCACGACGCGATGTACACGCCCGAGGAGTACCAGCGGTACGCGGGCTGGGGACACTCGACGTACGTCGAGGCGGTCGAACTGGCGGTGGAGGCCGGGGCTAAGCGGCTGGCGCTGTTCCACCACGAGCCCGAGCACAGCGACGCGGTCCTCGACGAGATCACGGACCGCGCCCGCGAGGTTGCGGCGCAGCGGAACGGGCGGCTCGAGATCATCGCGGCCGCCGAAGGCCTGCAGGTCACTCTCTGAAGGAGTCCGGACTATGACACGGTTGGCGATGGGAACCTCGGCCTTGGCGCTGGCGGCGCTCGTGACGGCGGCCGCCGCCCAGGCGCAACAGCAGCAGCCGGCGAACCCGCCAGCCGCTCCGCAACAGCAGGACACCCGCCCGACGATCGCGATCCTCGACTTCGACATCGGGCTCGTGCTGGGCCAGAGCGCGGACGACTACCAGGCGCTCCGCCGCGGGCTCTCCTCGATGATGATCTCCGAACTCGCCAGCGCTCCGGCGTTGCGGGTGGTGGAACGCGCCCAGATCTCTCAGATCCTCCAGGAGCAGAACCTCACGCGCGACGACCGGGTCGACCAGGCGACCGCTGTGCGGCTCGGCCGGCTACTCAGCGCGCGCTACATGGTGACCGGCACGCTCTTCGACAACCGGGGCGATCTCCGGATCGACGCGCGGCTGTTCGACGTTGAAACGAGCCAGATCCTGCAGACCGTTAGCGTGCGCGATCGCAGCCATGGGCTCGAGAACGTCTTCGACCTCTTGACGCAACTGGCCACGCAGCTGATGCAGGCCGCCAACCTCCCGCCGCTCGAACGCCGGGCCGACGCGCCGCCGCCGGCGCGGCCCGCGACGGGCGCGCCGACGCAGGCCGCCGTGATGGCCTACTCGCGCGCCGTGCTGTACTCCGACCGCGGCGACACCCAGCGGGCGGTCGAGCAGTACCGCCGGGCGCTGACCGCGTTCCCGCAGTACACGCAAGCACAGAGCGAGTGCAACCGCTTGCTGGCGGGTGCCTGTCCATGATATCCTGATGCCGTGACGGCAGTCGTCGCGGCCATCGGGCGATCCGGAGCGCGCCGGCTCTCCGTACTCGGGGGGCTAGCGCGTTTCGCGTTGGGGGCGTTCCGCGCCGCCGCGCGGCTCACGCGCGCCGGGCGGTGGGTGACACTGCGGGTCCTCATCAACCAGATCCGATTCACCGCCCTGCAGGCCATCGGCCTGGTCACCTTCCTCGCCGCCATCCTCTCCTTCCTCGTCATCTCGCAGACGGTCCGGCAGCTCGGTCGCCTGGGCGCGACCGACCTCATCGGCACCGTCATCGTGGTGGCGGTGATCCGCGAGCTGGGGCCGCTGCTCACCGCGCTCATCGTGGTGAGCCGCTCGGGCACGGCCATCGCGGCCGAGATGGCGACGAACCGCGTGATGGGCGAGGTCACGGCCCTCGAGGCGATGGGGATCGATCCGTACATCTACCTCGTCCTGCCGCGGATGCTGGGCGCGATCGTGTCGGTGGCCGCGCTGATGATCGTCTTCGACGGCGTCGCGCTCGCCTCCGGCTACTTCGGCGCCGCGCTGAGCGGGATGCACTTCCAGCGCTACGCGAACATCGTGCTCACGACGCTGTCGGCCAAGGACGTGTGGCTCACGGTGGCCAAGGGCGTGGTGTTCGGATCGGCGGTGGCGCTCTTCCCCAGCTACCACGGTCTCGCCGTGAAGGCGGGGCCCACGGAGATCCCGCAGGCGGTTACCCGGGGCGTGGTGGCGACCATCGTCGCGATCTTCATCAGCTCCGCGCTGTTCGTGGTGGTGGCCGCCGGATGAGCGCGCGCACGAGCAAAGAGATTCGCGCCGCGTGGCTGGCGCAGACCCTCGCTTGGGGCCGGTCCGACGCGCCGCCGCTCGCCTTCATCGGCATCGATCTCCGGGACCGGCCGGACCACCCCGATCACCGGTTCGACCTGACCGTCGAGCCCGGCACGACCGTCGTGGCCATCGGCGATGAAGACAGCGGCGTCGGCGATCTGGGCGGCTTGGCCCTCGGCCTGCGGCAGCCCCTGTCCGGGCGCGCCGAGGTCTTCGGCGCGCGCATCGGCCAGCTGCCCTACTACGACCTGCTGCTGTTCCGGCGCCGGATCGGCTATCATCCCGCGGGCGACGGCCTCTTGCAGAATCTCACCCTGCGCGACAACGTGGCCCTGCCCCTGCGCTTCGCCTCCGACCACCGGCAGGCCGAGGTGGACGACCGGGTGAACCAGCTGATGGAGGACTTCCGGCTGCGGGCCGTGGCGGGGCTGCGACCCGCGGAGGCGAACGAGGAGGACTGCCGGCGCGCCGCGATGGCGCGGGCGCTGGCGCTCGACCCCGATCTCGTCGTGCTCGAGACGCCGTTCGACGGCCTGACGGGGCGGGCCGCGCAGGATCTGCTCGACAAGGTGAGCCGGCGCGACGACGGGGCGCGCCGGGCCGTGTTCGCGACCGTCCAGGACCTGGTGCCGTCGGTCCGACGGATGGTGGATCGGCTCATCAAGGTGGCCGACGGCTCCGCCGTGGAAGAGAAACCGTGAGCGTGAACGTCCAGCGATCCGACCTCTTCGTGGGAATGTTCCTCGTGAGCGCCGTGGCTCTCGTGGTGGCGGCCCTGGTGGCCACGAGCGGCTGGGGCACCGACCGCTACGACATCTACGTCCGCACCGACTCGGTGCAGGCCCTCAGCATCGACACCAAGATCTTCCTGCAGGGTCTCGAAGTCGGGCGCATCACCGCGATCAACCCGCGTCCCGCGGGCCGCGCCGGCCAGCTGGAGTTCATCCTCCGGCTCTCGCTCCTCGACCGGTTCCCCGACGGTACGCCGCTCCGCCTGCCGCGCGGCACCGACGCCGAGGTGGTGCAGGCCGGCGTGCTCGGCGGCTCGCTGTTGCAGCTCTCGGTGCGCTCCGACAGCAGCGGCACGCTCGCCCCGGGCGGCACGCTCGCCCCGGGCGACACCATCGACCTGCGCCGCGCCGGCTCCTCCCTCGACGCCTTCGGCGCGCTGGCCCGCGACCTCAAGAGCACCATCGAGGCCACGCTCGTCGCCGCTACCGGCACGCTGAACGCCTTCAAGGTGCTCTCCGAGAGCCTCACCGTGGCGACGGGCACGGCACGGCGGTTCCTGGTGGACATCCAGCCGGGCACCCAGAAGATCATGGCCGGCGTCGCGGTGAGCCTCGACCGGATGCGCAACCTGCTCGACAGCACGAACACGCGGACCGGCATCACGATGCAGCAGGTGGACTCCACCATCGTGCAGTCGCGGGTGCTGATCCGCAGCCTGGACTCGCTGGCCCGGGTGTTCATCGCGATGGGCGGCGAGAATCGGCCCGAGATCGCCGCGATGATCGTGAACTTCCGCGAGCTCTCCGAACAGCTGCAGTACGTGCTCGACCAGATCGGCCGCCGGCCGCTCCGGGCCATCTTCGGCGTCCGGGTGCCCGACTCCCTGGCCCCCGGAGCGCGGGACACCACGCGGCAGCGGCCGCGTGTCCCCGCAGATTCCCTCGTGCGGCCCGCCCCCCGGGACAGCGCCCGGGTGCGCCCGCCCGCGGCGGCCGCCGCCCCGGCGCGCGACACCACGCGGCGGCCCCCGGCCGAGGCGACACCACCCGCGGCGGCCGATTCGACACGCCGCCCCCCTCCGGACACCCGGCACCCGACTCCCGACTCCCGCCGGTGAAATTCGTCCTGCTGCACGGCCCCACCTGGGACCCGGGCGACCTCGCGGGCGCATTCGACGCCGAGCAGATCGAGCGGAAGCCTCTCACCACCCTCACGCCCGGCCTCATCGACGAGCGCCCGACGGTGCTGCTCCTCGACGAGACGCTCCGCCGGCTCCTGGGCGCCCCGGGGGTGCGGAGCGCCGCCGACTCCGGCGCCGTCGTGGTGGCCCTCGGGACGGCTGGGGAGGCGGACCTCCCCGCCGACCTGCCGGGCGCCGAGGTGCTCTCCGCCTTCCTCGCTTACCCCGCCGGCAAGCGCCAGCTGTTCACCGCGCTGAAGGCCGGCTACCGCGAGGCCGCGGCGCGGCTCGAGGCCGGTCGGTCGCGGGCCGAAGTGGTGGTGCGCTCGCGCGAGATCACGGAGCTGACGCGCATCGGCGTCGCGCTGAGCACGGAACGGAACTACGACGTCCTGCTGGGGATGATCCTCAGCGAGGCACGGCGCATCACGCAGTCGGACGGCGGGTCGCTGTACCTCGTCGAGGAGCGCGACACCCCGAACCCCAAGCTGCGCTTCAAGCTGATCCAGAACGACACGCTGCCGAACGCCGGTTTCGTCGAGTTCACGATGCCGATCGACCACGCGAGCCTGTCGGGCTACGTCTGCTCCACGGGCGAACCGCTCGTGATCGACGACGTGTACTTCCTGCCGCCCGACGTCGAGTACTCGTTCAACCGCAGCATGGACGAGCGGAACCGCTACCGCTCGAAGTCCATGGCGACCGTGCCGATGAAGAACCACAAGGAAGAGGTCATCGGCGCGCTGCAGCTCATCAACCGGAAGCGGGATCCGGGGGCGCAGCTCCTCTCGCCCGAGGACGTCGCCGACCAGGTCATCCCATTCTCCCGGCGCACGGTGGAGATCGTGAGCGCGCTCGCGGGCCAGGCGGCGGTGTCGATCGAGAACAGCCTCCTCTACGAGGATATCGAGCGGCTCTTCGAGGGGTTCGTGACGGCGGCCGTGACGGCCATCGAGCAACGCGACCCCACGACCTTCGGCCACTCGGGCCGCGTGGCCACGATGTCCGTCGGCCTCGCCGAGGTGGTGGACCGCTCCACCGACGGCCCGTACCGCCACGTGAACTTCACCCGCGAGCAGATCAAGGAGATCCGCTACGCGGGACTGCTGCACGACTTCGGCAAGGTGGGCGTGCGCGAGCAGGTGCTGGTGAAGGCGAAGAAGCTCTATCCCCCCGATCTCGCGCTGCTGCGGAGCCGCTACGGCTTCATCAAGCGCACCGCGGAGTCCGAGTACCACAGGGCGCGCGCCGACCACCTCGACGCCCGCGGCCGGGACGGCTACGAGCCGTTCCTCGCCCAACTCGAGGACACGTACCGCAAGGAGACCGAGGGCCTGGAGCGGTTCATCCGCACCGTGCTGCAATCCAACGAGCCCACGGTGCTGCCGGAGGGGAACTTCGAGGAGCTGCTGGGGTGGGCGGAGCGGAGGTTCCTCGACATCGAGAGCCGCGAGCAGGCGTACCTCTCGGACGACGAGGTGCGGTTCCTCACCATCCGGAAGGGCTCGCTGGACGAGGCGGAACGGATGGAGATCGAGAGCCACGTCACGCACACCTACCGCTTCCTCCTGGAGATCCCGTGGACGAAGGAGCTGGCGCAGATCCCGCACATCGCCTACGGACACCACGAGAAGCTCAACGGCACCGGCTACCCGCGGAAGGTGAAGGCGGCTGAGATCCCCATCCAGACGCGGATGATGAGCATCAGCGACATCTTCGACGCGCTCACGGCCGCCGACCGGCCGTACAAGCGCGCGGTACCGCTGCAACGGGCTCTGGACATCCTGCACGATGAGGTGAAGACGGGGCATCTGGACGCGGAGCTGCTGCGGTTGTTCGTGGAGGGGAAGGTGTTTGAAAAGCTGAGTGATGGGTGATGGGCCCATCACCCATCTGCTCCGCCCTCGAGACTTCCCCAGGCCACAGCGCCGTCCTCGCGACCCTCGTGAAGGTGGTCGGCTCCGCCTATCGCCGGCCCGGCGCGATGATGCTCGTGACGGCGGAAGGCGCCGTTGTCGGCGCGATCTCCGGCGGGTGCCTGGAAAGTGACGTGCGGGCCCACGCCGAACGAGTGCTCGTCACCGACAAGCCCTCCCTCCTCCACTACGATCTCGCGAGGGACGACCCGGTCTGGGGCCTCGGGATGGGCTGCAAGGCCGATATCGACGTGCTCCTCGAGCCGCTCGCGCCAGGCGCGCTCCCCCAGCACCTCGCCTTCACGCGAGAGCTGGAGCGGACGCGGCGCTACGGCGTCGTGGCGACGGTGTTCCGCGCCGAGGGCGAGGCGGCGCCGGTCGGCGCCAGGCTGCTTCTGGCCCAGGGGCCGACCCGCGGCGGCGGTGCGCCGGGCCCCGCGGGCGATCTGGCCTCCGGCCCGCCGCGTGAGGCCATCCTGGCCGCGGCGCGGGAGGCCCTCGAGCGGCGCCGCGACGCCGTTGCCGAGCACCGCGGGCCGTGGGGGAGCGCGGAGGTATTCTACCACGTCGTCGTCCCGCCCATCGCCCTCTTCGCCTGCGGCGGCGGCGATGCCCCGCCCCTCGTGCGCCTCGCCGAGCAGTTGGGCTGGCACGCGACGCAGGTGCAGGGTGACGCCCAGCGCACAGGCCTCGACGCCGCGCCCGCTCCCGATGCGCGCACCGCCGCCGTGGTGATGACGCACAACTACGAACGCGACCTCGCGCTGCTCGGCGAGCTGCTCCCTTCGCCGGCCGGATACGTCGGCATCCTCGGCCCCCGCGCGCGCACCGAGCAGCTCCTGACCGACCTCGCCGCTCGCGGCTCGGCGCCGTCGGCCGACCAGGTCGCGCGCCTCCACGGCCCGGTGGGGCTCGACGTCGGCGCGGAATCCGCCGAGGAAGTGGCGCTCGCGATCGCCGCCGAGGTGCTGGCGGTGTTCGCGGGGCGGGAGGGAGGGCAGCTGCGGAGCCGGAAGGGTGCGATACACGGGTGAGGGAGGTGAGAGGTCAGAGGTCAGGGGTGAGAGGAGACGCGGACGCCGGCGCGGTGGCCATCGTCGTGCTCGCCGCCGGCGGCTCGCGCCGGCTCGGCACCCCGAAGCAGTTGCTGCCGTTCCGCGGCCGGACCCTGCTCCGCCACGCCGTCGAGGTCGCGGTGGAGGCCGCGAGTGCGCCCACCGCCGGTGAGAGCGCTGACTACCTGGCCGTCGTGGCCGCCGCGCGCGGACACGTCGTGGTCGTCCTCGGCGCGGAAGCCGAGCGGATGCGCGCCGAGCTGCGGGGCCTCCCGGTCGAGGTCGTGGTGAATACCGTCTGGGCCAACGGCCTCAGCTCCAGTGTGCGCGTCGGCCTCGACGCGGCGGGGGACGCGGGCGGCGTCCTGTTCGTTGCCGCCGACCAGCCGTTCGTGACCGCGGATCTCCTGCGGCGAGTCGTGGCGGCGTTCCGGGCGGGCGCGCCCATCGTCGCGTGCGCCTACGCCGGCACCCTGGGAGGGCCCGCGCTGTTCGATCGCACCCTCTGCGGCGAACTGGCGTCGCTCGAGGGCGACGCGGGCGCGAAGCGTGTGATCGAGCGGCACCGGGACGTCGTGCGGGTCGTGGAGTTCGAGCGAGGCGCCGCGGACGTGGACACTCAAGACGACTGGGAGTCGCTGCACTGAGCTGACGGATGACGGCCGACGGCTGACGGCTGACGGCTGACGATTCCGTTTGACACCCGCGCCGCTGAGCCGTACAGTCACCCCATCCATGGACCTTGCCATCTTGCGCTCGCGCCCCTCCGCCACGCTCCTGCGGCTCGGCATTCCGGTGCTGGTCGGCGCGGCCGGTGTGGCGGGCGCGGCGTACTTCCTGCTCGTGCACGCGCCACGGCAGCGCGCCGATGCGCTGGCGGCGCTGGGCCGGGACTTGTCCCTCCGGGCAGATGTGCGCGCCCAGGCCGTTGATCAGTGGGCGCTGAGCATCACTCAAGACGCCCGAGCGTTAGCGCTCGAGCCGGAAGCCATCGACCTCGCAAGCGGCCTCGGCGACCCCGCCGCCGCGCGCAGTCTCGAGTCCGTTCTCACGGCGTACGTGCGGACCCACCCGGCGATCCGTGCGATGGTCTTCGACGCGCGGCTGCGGGTCGTGGCACGCTCGCGCGGCGCCGGCCCGCTCGATGAGGGCGATCGTCGGGCGGCGCGTCGGGCGCTCGCAGGATCCGCGGTGGTCGACTTCGACCTCGCCCCGGGTGGTCCCGAGGTCGCGGTCGCGGTGCCTGTCCGGGCATCGGCCCCTGGCGGGGGCGCTCCGATCGGCGCCGTGCTGCTGGAGGCGGACCCGAAGGACTGGTTGTACCCCTTCCTTGCGCTGCGCCCGCTTGACGCACCCTCCGCCGAGGCGGTGTTGATACAGCGCAACGGCGACTCGGTCCTCTTCCTGACCCCCCTGAGATTCAGCTCCGCCCCACCGCTCACCGTCCGGCGACTTCTGCGCACCCCGGAATTCGCGGCGCTGGCGGCCCTGAGCGGGCGCAGCGGGTTCGGCACCTTCGCGGACTACCGGGGCGTGCCGGTCTACGCCGCCACCCGCCGCCTGGCGGAGGCGCCCTGGGGCCTGGTCGTGAAGGTGGACCAGACGGAGGCGCTCGCGGCCGACAGGAAGCGACTGAAGTCACAGGGCCTGTTCTGGCTGGGCTTGTACGGCATCTTCGCCGCCTTCCTCGGAGCCGCATGGTGGGGAGCGCGGAAAGCGCTGGCGGTCGGCCGCGCCGAAGCGCGAGCGCGGACCGCGCTGCTGTTGGACCGGGTCAACGATGCGTTCCTCTTCGTCGGCCTCGACGGCCGGATCACGGGCGCGAACCGCCGGGCGGAGGAGTTCTACGGCTACCCGCCCGGAGCGCTCGTCGGGAAGCACGTGGTGAAAGAGCTTCGCTCGGAGGACGAGCGCGAGTCGGACCGCTGGCAATTCGAGACGGCGTTCCGGGAAGGCCGCCTGGTGTTCGAGACGGTGCACCTCTCGGCGAGCGGCGAGCGGTTGCCGGTGGAGGTGAGCAGCGCTCTCGTGTCCGTGGGCGACGAGCAGAGCATCGTGTCGGTGGTGCGCGACATTCGGGTCCGGAAAGAGGCTGAAGAGCGCATTCGCCGGCTCAGCCAGGCACTCCGCACGATATCCAAGATCAACCAGCTCATCGTCCGCGAAAGCGACGCCGAGCGGCTCTTTCAGGAGGCGTGCCGCATCCTTGTGGAGGACGGGGGCTTCCCGATGGCTTGGGTCGGGGCGGCGGAGCCCGGCGGGAGGGTGCGGCCGCTTGCATCGGCGGGTGATTCGGAAGGCTATCTGGCGAGCATCGAGGTGCGCTGGGACGACTCGCCCACCGGGCAGGGGCCGACCGGGACGGCGATCCGCGAGGACCGCACCGTAGCGCTTCGTGACCTGGCCACGACCGAGGCATACGCCCCGTGGCGCGAGGCAGCGGCGGCCAGCGGTTTCCGCTCGAGTGCCGCCTGTCCGGTTCGACGGCGTGGCGCTGCCGCGGCAGCGCTGAGCCTGTACGCGTCCGAGACCGCCGTCTTCGACGCGGAGATGCTGGCGTTGCTGGAGGAGTTGGCCGGCGACCTCGGGTTCGCGCTCCAGGCCATCGAGGACCGCGCCGAGCGCGAGCGCTCGGAGCGAGACCTGCGGGCCGAGCAGGACCGGAACCGGAAATACCTGGAGGTGGTCTCCGGTGTGCTGGTGGCCCTGGACCGCGACGGCAAGGTCGCATCGATCAACCAGGCGGGAAGCCGGCTGCTGGGATACGAGGAAGGGTCGCTCGTGGGCCGGGACTGGTTCGACACGTGCGTGCCTCCACGAGTGCGCGAGGGTGTGCGGTCCGTCTATCGGCGCATCATGGCGGGGGACCTGGCGGCTGTCGAGCGCTACGAGAACCCGGTCCTCACTCGTGCGGGCGAGGAGCGCCTTGTCAGTTGGCACAATGCGCTCGGGCTCGACGAGTTCGGCATGCCGGCCTGGACGTTGAGTTCCGGCCTGGACATCACCGAGCAGCGCCGGGCGGAGGCTGCCGTCGGGTCGAGTGAAGCGAAGTACCGCCAGCTGTTCGAGCAGGCGCACGACGCCATCGGCGTGACGGACCTCGAGAGCGCCCGGATCGTGGACGCAAACCCGGCCGCGGAGGCGATGGCGGGGATGACGCTCGCGGAGCTTCGGGAGACGTCGTTGCTCGCGCTCGTGGCCCCGGAGGACCGAGAGGCAGCCCGCGCTGCGTGGGCCGCCGTCGCGGCCGGTGCCGCGCTCGGTCCAAGGGAGTTGCACGTGGTCCGCAAGGACGGCACGCACCTCACGGCGGAGGTGCGCGCCAACGTCGCGGCGGACGCCGACGGCACGCGGCGAATGATCGCTGTCGTGCGCGATGTCTCGATGCGCAAGCGCGCCGACACTCTGCAGCGAGCCCTCTACCGCATCGCGGAGACGTCCGCGAGCGCGACCGACCTCGAGGGCCTGTGCGCCGCATTGCACCAGATCGTGGGCGAGCTGATCTATGCGCGCAACTTCCGCATCGCGCTGGCACAGGAGGACGGCTCGCTCCTCTTCCCGTTCTTCGTGGACGAGCACAGCCCGCCGCCGGGCAAGCGCCCGCCGGGTCGGACGTTCACCGAGTACGTGATCCGCACGGGCCAGCCGCTCCTTGTGGACGCCGCGGCCGCCGCCTCCCTGGTGCGCCAGGGGGAGGTGGAGATGGTTGGGAAACCCTCGGTCGCCTGGATCGGTGTGCCGCTGCGGCACGGAGAGAAGACGATCGGAGCGCTGGTCGTGCAGAGCTACGACGAGACCATACGCTACACCGCCGCCGACCTCGACCTGCTCACCTTCACGTCACGGCACATCGCCGACGCCATCGCGCGCACGACGGCCCAGGAGGCGGTGCGCCAGCGCGAGGCGACACTGGAGGCCATCACGTCGGCCGCCAAGGACGCCATCGTGCTCCTCGACCCGGAGGGGCGGGTCTCGTTCTGGAACCCGGCCGCCGAGCGGCTGCTCGGCTGGACGACCGAGGAAGCGGTGAGTCGCGTCCTCCAGGAGATGATCGCGCCGGAGGAGTCGAGCGGCACCCAGAGGGGCGTGTTCGGGCGGTTCCGCGAGAGCAGCGAAGGCCCAGCCCACGGCCGGACGCTGGAGGTGGCGATCCGGCACAAGGACGGCAGCTCGCTCCCGATCGAGCTCTCCCTCTCCTCGGTCCGTCTGGGCGGCGCGTGGCACGGCGTGGGCATCCTGCGCGACGTCCGGGAGCGGAGGCGGGCCGAGGCGGCGCTCCGCGAGAGCGAGGAACGATTCCGGCAGCTCGTCGAGCATGCGCCGGACGGCGTCCTGGTCCATGCCGCGGAGCGGTTCATCTACCTCAATCCGGCGGCGGCGCGTATCTACGGCGCGTCGTCCGAGGAGGAGTTGCTGGGCCGTCCCGTGATCGAGCGGGTGCATCCCGACGATCGCGGCTCCCTCGCCGAGCGCCTCCACTCGCTCTATCACGACCGGCGTGCGGAACCGGTCATGCACCAGCAGTGCCTGCGGATCGACGGCACGGTGATAGACATCGAGGTCTCGTCCGTCCCCATTCGCTTCCGGGACCAGGACGCCGCGCTGGTCTTCATCCGCGACATCACGCAGCGCCTCCGGCAGGAGTCGGAGCGGACGCAGTTGGCCGCCGCCGTCGAGCAGGCGGCTGAGATCGCCGTCATCACCGACCTCGACGGCACCATCCAGTACGTCAACCCCGCGTTCGAGCGCGTGACCGGATACAGCCGGGAGGAGACCATCGGGCGGAACCCCCGCATCCTGAAGAGCGGCCTCCAGGATCCGGAGGTGTACCGGCAGTTGTGGGCCGCGCTCACGGCCGGTCAGGTGTACACGGGCACGTTCGTCAACCGGAAGAAGAACGGCGAGCACTACGTGGCCGAGGTGGTGATCTCGCCCGTGCGGGACGCGTCGGGACGCGTCGCCCAGTACGTCGGGCTCCAGCGCGACGTTTCACACGAGCGGGATCTCGAGGAGCAGTTGCGCCAGGGCCAGAAGATGGAGGCGCTCGGCGAGCTCACGGGCGGCATCGCGCACGACTTCAACAACCTCCTCGGCGTGATGCTGGCCAACACGTCTCTCCTCAGGGCGGAACTCCCTCCCGACCCGCCCGAGCCGCAGAGCTATGTCGCCGACATCGAGCGGGCGATCCTGGCGGGCGCCGAGACGGTCAGGAAACTGCTCGCGTTCAGCCGCAAGGAACGCCTGGCACTCCGGGCGCTCGACCTGGGCCGCGAGTTGCGCGACATCGAGCCCTTGCTCCGCCGGACGCTCCCCGAGACGATCAGCATCCGGTTCGACGCTCCCGCGACCGGGCCGGCCATCCTGGCCGACGCCAGCGCGCTGCAGCAGATCCTCCTCAACCTCGGCACGAACGCCCGTGACGCGATGCCCGAGGGCGGCGTCCTCACCGTGAGCGCAAGGCAGGTGGAGTTCCGCCTGGACGATGATCCCCTCGTGGACGGCTTCGACCAGCCCGGGCCCTACGCCTGCGTCAGTGTCACCGACAGCGGCTGCGGAATGGACAACGCGACCCTGCTGCGCGTCTTCGAGCCCTTCTTCACGACGAAACCCACCGGCGAGGGCACGGGACTCGGGCTCCCGATGGTCTTCGGGCTTATGAAACAGCACGGCGGGTTCGTCCGCGTCTACAGCGAACCCGGCCTGGGCACCACGGTCCGGCTGTACTTCCCGCTCACCGATGCCCCGGCAGTCGCCGAGCCGGAGGCCGCGCCGACGGCAGAGCACGGAACCGAGACCATCCTAGTCGTCGAGGACCAGGAGACGCTGCGGCGGGCCACGGCGCGCGCACTCCGGAAGCTGGGCTACCAGGTCCTGGTCGCCGGAGACGGCAGCGAAGCTCTCGAGGTCCTCCGCGAACACGGCGCAGAGATCGGCCTGGTCATCTCCGACGTGGTGATGCCGAAGCTCGGAGGGCTGGAGCTCTATCGGCGGATCCGCGAATCCGGGAATCCGGTTCCGTTCTTCCTCACCAGCGGCTACCCCGCGGGCACCGGAGACGCGGCGAGCGTGCCGTCGGATGTCTCGGTGCTCGAGAAACCGTGGACGCTGGAGTCGCTCGGCAGGAGGATCCGCGAGGTGCTCGCGCAGAGCGCGCGGCCGTCCTGAGATCCGGGCGGGGCCGGCGGCGCCCCTGCCCGTACCGCACCGCGCGACCTAGGCCGGCGGGGGAGGCTTCAGCAGCGGCTCGATCGTTTCGCGCAGTTGCTGCGGGGTGAAGGGCTTCGCCAGGATGGCGACCGCGCCGCACGCCTTGGCCATCGCGAGCACTTCCTCGCGCGACGCGAACCCCCCGCCCGACATCACGACGACCGGCACGAGGTGACCTCGCTGCTGGATCCGCACCAGCAGCTCCATCCCGTCCACCGCCGCCATGTAGACATCCGTGAGCACCAGGTCGAACTGGATGATGTCCAGCAGATCCAGCGCCTGCACGCCGTCGGGAACGTCCCAGATCTCGTGGCCGTCCCTGGCGAGAACTCGCCGGGCCGCGGCACGAATCTGCTCGTAGTCGTCGACGATCAGGATCTTGGCCACTGCGCCGCCGTCTCGTCGCCGTTCGGTACGTCTCGCACCTCGTGCCCGGCCCAGGTCAGCACCCGCCGCACCGCACCACGCACATGGACACGCTCAGTGGTGAATCACGTGAGGTGGTCGCGCCGCGCCTGGGACCTCGCGTGCGCCATCGCGGACAGCCGCCCCACCACGCTCAAGGCGCGGGTCAGCGCGTCCTCGAGCAACCCGAGCTCGCGCTGGAGCATCCTCTCGTCGGCGACTTCGCCGTCGGCGAGCCAGTCTGCCGACGTGACGACGACGGTGAGCAGGCTCTCGAGTTCGTTCGTGGCCTCGCCACTGGGCCCGTCGCGGTAGTCCCTCGTGGAGCCGGTCATAGAGTGCCCCTCCCCCGGGGTCTGGTGTCAATGTACAGACGGCGACGCCTCGGCAACATCAGGGGGAGCGGACGACGGGCGTGAGGGAAGCGGGCGTGCACGTAGGGGAAGGACTGCGCACCGGCGCCGCTAGACGAGGTGGTGCTCGATGGCGTAGCGGACGAGGTCGGCGTTGGTCTTCGCGCCGAGCTTCTGGAGGACGCGCGCGCGGAAGCTGGAGACCGTCTTGGGGTTGACCGCAAGGCTGGCGGCGATCTCCTTGAGGCTCAGCCCGCCGGCGAGCAGACGCAGGACCTCGAACTCCCGGTTCGACAGCCTCTCGTGCGGCGGCTTGTCGGCTTCTCCGACGATGTTCAGGGCGAGCCGCTCGGCGAGGGCGGCACTGACGTAGCGCCGGCCCTGCGCGACGCGGCGCACCGCCTCGATCAGATCGGCCGGAGCGTAGCCCTTGGTGAGGTAACCGACGGCTCCGCTCCGCAGCGCGCGGACGGCGTACTCCTCTTCGGGGTGTGCGCTCAGGATCAGCGTCTTCGCTCCCGGGCAGGCGGCCGGGAGCGCCGCGAGCGCCTCGAGGAAGCTCGGCCCCGGCATCCCGATGTCGAGGATGACGACGTCCGGCTTCAGTCGGCGCGCGGCCTCGATCATCTCGTCGGATGTGCCCGCTTCACCGACGACCTCCATCTCCACCGCGCTCTGCAGGATGCGCCGCACGCCTTCCCGCACGACGGGATGATCGTCGGCGATGAGGACCCTGGTCACGCCGCTTCCCCCTTCCCGCCCGCCGGCGGCGACTGCAGCGGGAGATCGATGCGGACAACCGTGCCGCCCCCGGGATTCGATTCGGCGGCCATCGCCCCGCCGCTGTGCTTCACCACGGCGTAGACGGTAGACAGGATCAGTCCCGTCCGGTGGGACCGGCTGGCGACGAACGGCTCGAAGACCCGTGCGGCTTGCTCGGTGTCCAGGCCGCGGCCGTCGTCACGCACCACCAGTCGCGCGAGGGCTCCCGCCTCGCCCCGCCCTTCGCCCGTCTCGACTGCGATCGTCCCGGCGTCTCCGACGTGCTCGCTCGCACACGTCACGAGGTCGGCGGCCAGGCGGCGGATCTGCTCCGGATCGCCCCTCACCCACAGCGGCCGCCCGGCGAGTAGGAGATCGAGCCGGGTTCCCGGCTTCACCAGGGCGCGCAACTGCGGCTCCGCCTCGCGCAGAACAGCGTTCAACTCCGCCGACCCCATGCCGAGGAGCCTGGGGTGCGCGAACGCCCGCAGGTCCTGCACGAACTGCCCGGCGCCGTCCATCGTCTGGACGACGATGTCCAAGTCCTCCTTCGCCGGGCTGCCGGCGGGGATCTCGTCCTTCAGCAGATACGCCATCGTGCGGACGGCGCCGAGGTAATTGGCCACCTCGTGCGCGATGGCCCCGGCCGCGCGCATCGCCGCGTCCATCCGCTGGGCGCGGACGGCCTCTGCATCGGGAGTGCTGGGCGGGGACAGATCTGTCATCGTGCTCCGGGGACGTGAAGGTGCCGCTGCGCCAAAGGTTGCGGCTGGAAGGGCATCCTGCAAGAGCGCGCACGTTCCGCCAACCAAGGAACGGACCCCCCGCCGCTGCGTCCGCCGGTCCGGTGAGCACTCCGGCTCGACGGGCGCCCGGGGCCGGCGCACCCCCTGGCCTGAGTTCCCGAGGGACCGTAGCTTGGCGCGAGACCCATGGCGAGATCACTGCTCCTTTTCGAGAACCTCGAGACCACGCCCCGTCGCCGGCTCTTCGCGCTCGGCGGCACGGCCATCGTGGCCACACCCCACGCCTGGCTGAGCCCGCTCTTCTGGTGCGCGCTGGGAGTGGCGATGTCCCTCCTCCGCAACGAGACACTGACCACTTCGGCGCGGCTGCTCCTCGGCGTGGGATACGGACTGGCCCTGGTCGCGACGAACACCATCCACAGCCTGGGGCACGTCCTCGGCGGGCGCCTCGTCGGCACTCCACCGGAGACCGTCCTTCTTACCGCCACGCGAGACGTCTGCTCGTTCGGGAAGCGGGATCCCGTCCCGCCGAACGGAACCCGCGTCACCCGCGCCCTTGGCGGCCCGCTCGCCAACCTGTGTGTTGGGACGCTCGCCCTCTGGCTGGGCCGCGTGTCGGGTCTCCCGTGGGTCGAGGTCCTGGGTTTCGTCAACGCGGCTATCGGCGTGTGGACGCTCTGCCCCGTCCCCTCGCTGGACGGTTGGGTCATCTGGGGCCTGCTCGCCGGACGGAGGCGCTAGGCCCGGCACGGTTTACGCCGCGGCACTCATAGGCTAACTCTAACGGCGTGAAACACCCCTCCCCAAGGTCCCCGACCCTCCTCGTCCTCGCCGCCGGCCTCGGAAGCCGGTACGGTGGCCTCAAGCAGATGGAGGCCGTCGGGCCCGGCGGCGCCACGCTGATGGACTACGCCGTCTTCGACGCCGTGCGCACGGGCTTCGGGAAAGTGGTCTTCGTCATCCGGCCGGAGCTGGAGGCCGCGTTCGCGGACCAGATGCTGCCGCGCTTCCGGCCCCACGTGCCGGTCGGGACCGTACTGCAGCGCCTCGATGCCCCACCCGGTTTCTCGGTGCCACTCCAGCGCAGGAAGCCCTGGGGAACCGCGCATGCCGTGCTCGCCGCGGCCGGCGCGATCGCCGAGCCGATGGTCGTGGTCAACGCCGACGACTTCTACGGCCGCGCCGCGTATGAGGCCGTAGCCGGTTTCCTCCGCGAGCCTTCCGCCAAGAGCCCGCCCGCTTTCGCCCTTGCCGGGTTCCGCCTGTCCCGCACCGTGAGCGCGGCCGGCCCGGTGAACCGCGCCGTCTGCCAGGTCACCGCCGAGGGGTGGCTCGATTCGGTGGTCGAGGTGCTGAACATCACGGGGGACCGACACGGCGGCTACGTCGGGGAGGAGCGCGGCCGCACGCGCCGCTACGCCGGCACCGAACTGGTCTCGATGAACATGTGGGGGTTCACACCCGCGGTGTTCGACCAACTGCGCGAGGCGTTCCGTGCCCTTCTCGGCGACGCGACCCGGCCGTCGACGGAGCTGCCGGCGGACCGCGGCGCCGCCGGGCGCGGGCCGCACGGTCTCGAGAAACTCGAGTTCCTCATCCCGACGGCCGTGCAGGAGCTGGTCAGCGCCGGAAAGGCGCGCGTGCGGGTGCTGCCGACGGACAGCCAGTGGACGGGCATCACGCATCCTGAGGACCGGCCACTGGTCGCGGCCGCCATCCGGCAGATGGTGGAGCGCGGGGAGTATCCTGAAAGATTGTGGGCGTGAGAGGTGATGGGTGATGGGCGATGGGTGATATGTGATGGGTGACAGGTGATGGCTGATGGGTGATGTGAGCGGCCCGGCCGACGTTGTGACGCAGTTCGACCTCGGCGGAGAGGTCGCTGGGATCGAGCCGACCGCCGAGGGGCACATCAACCTGTCGTGGATCGTGACCGTGCGCGGGTCCGCGGGGACGCCGGGCCGTTTCCTCCTCCAGCGGGTCAACGCATCGGTCTTCCGCGAGCCCGAGCGGGTGATGGAGAACATCGCCCTCGTCACTCGCCACCTCGCCGAGGTCGTGCGCCGCTCGGGCGCGGCCGATGCCGAGCGTCGGGTGCTACGTCTGGTGCCGACCCGCGGCCACGCCGCGTACCACCGCGATCCCGGCGGCGGTGTCTGGCGGCTGTACCCCTTCATCGGCGGGACCCTCGTGCGGGAACACGTGGACTCGCGCGAGGAGGCGAGGGAGATCGGCCGCGCTTTCGGCACCTTCCAGCGGCTGCTGGCCGACTACAGCGGCCCCCGGCTGCACGAGACGATCCCGCGCTTTCACGACACGGCCTGGCGCGTCGAGACGCTGGAGCGCGCGATCGCCACCGACCGCGCCGGCCGCGCCAGGGGTGCCCG
>Ga0315284_10002655_pt1 | contig 25509 bp, 30 predicted proteins | sample YL17G09_16_MG_FD_203696 | JGI IMG/M metagenome (GOLD analysis project Ga0315284, IMG submission 203696) | Sediment microbial communities from Yellowstone Lake, YNP, Wyoming, USA - YL17G09_16 | ecosystem: Environmental > Aquatic > Freshwater > Lake > Sediment | place: USA: Wyoming | collected...
GCCGAGGGCCGCGCGTGGGCGAAGGGCGACCGCGTCGGCTGGACTTCGCCGAAGCGCGGCGAGATGGTCGGGACGGTGGTCAACAACCGGAGCGGCCTCGCGCGCATCTCCGGCGACGATGGCTTCGTCTACAGGATCCCAACGGCGTCTCTCCTCCAGTCGAGGACGGCGGCACCGAAGTACGAGGGCCCCGTCTTCCTCCCCGGCTCGCGGGTCAAGTTCCAGCACAAGGGGAAGTGGGTACACGGCACGGTGCGCGCCGTCCTGGAGGGCAACCGCGTCAGCCTGGACGCCGACGACGGGTTCTCGCGGTGGCGCACGCCGATGGCCGGGCTGCAGGACGCCTCTGGCGACCCACGGCAGGAGCCGCCGAAACTCGTCGAGGCGAATTCCCTGGACGAGATCATGGTGCGGAGTCCGAGGTTGTGGAACATCGCGACGGGCGAGCCGGGCGAACCGCCCGAGGTTCCGAACAAGGGAGGAGGCGCGACGTGACCAAGGGCGACAGAGTGGAGACCGAGATCGCGGGCGAGACGGTGCGCGGCACCGTCCTGCGCATCACGAACGGCATCGCGAAGGTCGCCGTCGACGGCGGCAAGTGCATGGCGCGCGGTCTGGCGACGAAGTTCCGGCCGACCGACGTCCCGGCGCCTCGCGACCCGCAGACGCCGGCAGACCGCTGGGCCGTCGAGGGGTACCGCGCCATCCGCGGGCACGGCGACAGCCCGACGTTTCACGCGTGGGTGACGCTCGACGGGAAGCGCGTGCTCGAGGCGATGAACGACGGGCACGGCGGATGCAACGAGTACCGCGGCGACCCCGACGTCCGGCGCCGCCTGTTCGACGACGCGAAGGCGTGGGCCGAAGCCCTGTGCCCCGGCGCCCTGACCTTCGAGCAGGCCGACACGTGGGTCGACTGGTACGCGAACCAGCGGCCGTACGGAGTCCTGGCGCAGGCGATGCTGGAGGAGTGGAAGGCCTCGATGGCGGCGATGCACGAGCACCGCGCCGCCGCCGAGGCCCGCAGCGATTCGTAGGCCCTCCCGGGCCAGTAGGCCGCCGGAGTGGCTACCTCCGCTCCGGCGGCCGATCAGGAACGGGAAGGAAGGAGGAGAAGATGACGAACCGCAAGAATACTCCGAAGGCCTCAGATCGACCGAAGGACACGATGGTGTACCGTCACAATCTCGCTGAGTTCGCCAAAGCAGTCGAGCGCTACAAGACGATCCTCCACGAGCAGATCACGATGATCGACTCGGTAGTACGAAAGGTGAACACAAGACGGTGGCAGAGCGCGACGGAAGAGGTCTGCCGCGAACTCCGCGGCGTTGGTGATACCCTTGGAAATGCCGCATCCGAGGCGCAATCGGCGTACGAGAATATCTGTCCGATGCAACACCAGCCCCTCGGCCCCTGCGATATGGGATGACGGGTCCGGCGGCCGATCGGGAACGGGAAGGCGTGGAGGAGACGATGAGCAAGGAGCAGATGGAGCAGAGGAACGCGCGGGTCGCCGCAGCCTACGAGGCGCTCGCGGAGGCCTGCAGGAAGTCCGGCCACGCCGTCGAGATCGGCTACGAGGACATGTGGGGATCGACGGACCGCGAGCCGCACGCCATCGTCGTCGACGGCACGGCGGTCGCCGTCCGCATCTACGCGGAGATGGAGTCGGATAGTTGGCGTCACCGCGAGACCGGGCGCCTCCGCATCAAGTACCACCTCTGCGGCGAGGCCAAGACCCGCCCGGAGGCCAAGGCAGGCTTCCCGTTCGACATCATCGCCGCGGACGTGGTCGTCGAGGCGGCGTACCAGGCCAAGGCGCGGGCGGCGGCGGTCGTGGGAAAGGCCCGCGCGGACCGGAACCAGGGCATCGCCTGGTCCATCGACGAGCAGCTCGGTGCCGAGGACAACACGTGCGACGTCGCCCGGGCGATGGGCGATCGGCTCTGGAACGGACCGCACGTCGACGTCGACTACGAGGGGCATCTGGCGTTCGTGCTGCCGGGACCGCAGGGTCGCGCGTTCCTGCGCTGCTCGCCGGACGAGGCGCGGGAGATCCTGACCGTGGCGCTGCGGATCAGCCGCCGAGCGGCCGGGGCGAAGGGAAAGTAAGGAGGACGGCGATGGGAACGATCAGCGATGGGCGGGCCTTGAACCTGTGGACGAGGTGGGTCGGCGCGCAGAGTCCCCACGAGTTCGAGGAGGCGGTCCACGGCTACGGAAGCGACCTGTTCGCGGCGATCTCGGCGTACGTCGACGAGATCCGCGACCGGGAAGACGACCAGGAGAAGCGGGCAACGCAGGGCGAGTGCGAGGAGGCGAAGACCGCCATCCTGCTGCTGGTACAGAGCGCCAGGGGACTCCACCACGACGACCTGATGGCCACGACGCCGGCGGTCGTCGGGTGCGACAGTTGCGGACTCTGCACCTTCCGCCTCGGCTACCACCACTGTCGGACCCGGTACCGTCCGGTCGCCGGGCCCATCGACGCGCCGCACGGCTGCCGGAACTTCGCCCCCATCCGCGACGACCTGCCGCGCCCGGAGATCCCCGGGCCGCCGGAGGATCCCGCTCCGTCGGCGACGATGGACCGCATCGAGGCCTGCAACCTGCACCTCGGGAAGGTCGAGGAGCGTCTGACGGCGATGGCGCGCGGCGGATGGCGCAGGATGGATCCCTCGGTCTACGAGGCAATCGACGAACTGCGCACGGCGGTGAGCATCCTGATGATCGAGGTTCGCGAGATCCGGGAGGCCCGGAAGTGATCGACGGACTCCTCACCTTCGTCGGCGGCATCTTCGTGTGGAAGGGCGACTTCCACACGAAGGACGCGCCCAAGGCCGCAGGCTTCCGGTGGCACGGCGGCGGCTGCAAGACCGGGTGCGCGGCGTGCGCCGCTGGCATCGGGCGATCCTGGTGGACGCCGGATGCCGACAAGGCATCGGCGCTCGAGGTATACGCCGACCAGGCGGCCCGCGAGCGGATGGCCTCAGCCGTGCGGGACGTCGAGGCGTCGGCTGCAGCGGACGCCGACATCGCGGTGCCGACGCCGGATGGCCTCGCCCTGCTGCCGTTCCAGAGGGCTGCGGTCGCCTACGCTCTTGGCCGGAAGCGGACGCTGCTGAGCGACGAAATGGGTTGCGGTAAGTCCCCGGAGGCGCTCGGCGTCGTCAACGTCGATCAGGAGATCCGCTCCGTCCTGGTCGTCTGCCCCGCGAGCCTCACGCTGAACTGGTTGTACGAGGCCCGGCGCTGGCTCGTGCCGGGCACACGGCCCGCCTGGACGTTCCACGTGGTGCGGCCGGGCATCCGGCCGCCGCCGGAGGCGTCCTTCGTCATCGTCGCCGACAGCCGGGTCGGCGGACGGGGCAGCGCGGGGGCCGCGGCGGTGCTTGCGGCGCTGCTCGAGCGGCGGTGGGGATGCCTCATCGTCGACGAGGCCCACCGCTTCAAGTCCGAAGACGCGGCGCGCAGCCAGGCGGTGATGGGCGTCGAGGCGCGGCCGCGCAAGGGCATCGAGGGGTTCCCCGGCCTCGTGGACCGCGCGGACCGCGTCCTGATGCTGACCGGCACGCCGCTGCTCAACCGGCCGGCCGAGATGTGGAACCTGCTGCGCACGCTCGACCCCGTGGTATGGTCCTCGCGCTGGCCGTTCTACAGGCGGTACTGCGATGCGCACAAGGAGAAGATCGGGCACGGAAAGAACGCGCGGTACGTGTGGAACATCGCGGGATCCTCGTGCCTCGAAGAATTGCAGCGGAAATTGCGCGCGGGCGGAATGATCCGCAGGCTCAAGGCCGACGTCCTCCCCGAACTCCCGCCCCGTCGGTACCAGCTGATCGTCCTGCCGGCCGATGGAATCCGGGCTGCGGTCGACGGCGAGCGCACGCTCTGGCTCGGGCACGAGTTCGAAATGGCGGCGCTCGAGGCGGAGTGCTCGAAGGCCGAAGCCGCGGGGGATGCGGAGGCCTACGCGAGGGCCGTGGACAGGCTGACGGTGCGGCAGCGCGCGGCGTTCCGTGAACTGTCCGCGGCGCGGCACAAGTTGGCCGTCGCCAAGATCCCGATGTGCGTCGAGCACATCCTCGGCGCCCTGGAGGGTGGTGGGCGGCCGCTCGTGGTCTTCGCTCACCACCACGACGTCGTCGGCGGCATCCGGGACTCGCTCATGGAGGCCGGGCACTCCTGCGCCACGATCACCGGCGATGATGCGGTCGAGGCCCGGCAGTTTGCGGTCGAGTCGTTCCAGGCCGGGGATCTGGACGCGCTGATCGGGACCATCGGCGCGATGGGTGTCGGTTACACGCTCACGGCGGCCTGGCTTGCAATCTTCTGCGAGTGCTCCTACGTGCCGGCGGACATGGCGCAGGCTGGCGATCGGCTCCACCGGATCGGCCAGCGGTCGTCGGTCCTGCTCCAGCACCTCGTGGTGGACGGCTCTCTCGACGCGAGGGCCGCGAAGATCCTGGTCGAGAAGCAGGAGGCTGCGGACCGGACGCTGGACCCTAGGTTCCTGCGGACGCCGGTCGTTCCGAGGTTGAAGGGGGAGGAAGGAGGAGGAAGATGGCCAAGGTGAAGCGTTCCGAGAGGCTCACGAAGATGGTCGAGGGCTCGACGAAGGCGGCAGAGGCCGCCGCCGCGCGGGCGACGGAGGTCCTCGGGCGCGCCGAGGACGTCCAGAAGCGGGCCGATGACGCCGCCGCGGCGGTGGAGAAGGCCGCCGCCGGTGCCGAGAAGGCCTGCGCCAGCGCCGTGGAGGCGGTCCAGAAGGCGGTCGAGGGCGCGACCCCGGAGCAGGTCCGGGCCGACACGGAGAAGGTCGCGGCGGCCGAGGAGGCGGCCAAGAAGGCCATCGGCGAGGCCGCCGACGCCGCCAAGAAGGCCGTCCACGACGCCTGCGACGAGGCGCTCAAGCCGTTCCAGGACGCCATGGCCGGGGTCGTCAAGGCGCGGGACGAGGCGCTCACCGGCATCTTGGCCGAATTGGCCAATGTCAAGGCCGCCGGCGAGGCGAGGAAGGTCGTCATCGGCGAGGTCCGGGCGCTGCTCGAGCCGCTGCGCAAGGCCGTCCAGGACTGTAGGGCGGCCAAGGGGCTGGTGGACGACGCGGCCCGGCGGCTGGCCGAGGCGAACGGGACGGGCCCCTCGACGGCCCGCGAGGAGGTCACCGCCGCGACGGCCGTGCCGACCCCGGCACCGCAGGCCGAGCCCGACCCGCTCGTCGCCGGGCCCGGGACGGCTGGGTAGGACATGGAGCGGCTGACCTCGACGGACGCCTCGACGATCTCGGCATCGGCAGAACGGGTGCCAGCCGAGATCGTGCGTAGGCTCTGCGCCGACTACGACTTCGCGCTTCGCGAGCTGGCCCGGTGGTGGAACCGCATCCTGCGGCTCGATGCGCAGTTGCGGTACCATCGGGCGCAGATCGGGTCGTTCGTCGAGGTCTGTCCGGAACCAGATGATCTGTAGAGAACGAACATTGGAGGAGGTAGGAAGATGAACAAGAGAGAAATCCTTGGGGTAGTTGGCATCACTTCGTGCTTGGTGTTGGGATGCAAGGCCGATACCGTCGAACTGCGGTACGCACGCGAGTACAACTGCCCGCGCCCGCAGGTTTCGGTCGTGGACCTCGGCGGGGAGGCCTACCGGGCAACCGGGTGCGGCCAGTCCGTGACGTACTCCTGCCAGTACGAACCCGGCTTCTGGAGCAACGAAATCGTGTGCCGGGCAGAGGGACCTGCGACAACCAGTCCGGGCTGGAATCAGCCAGCCTATATTCCTCCGGCACCGCCGCCACAGTCAATTCAACCGACGCCGCAGCCGATCTACGTTCCGCCGCAACCGCCGCCGCCGCCCGCTATGCTGCCGTGTGGTGGTGGCGTCTGTCCCGTGGGGACGATCTGCGACAAGGATCGGTGCATGCCATCTCCCGCTCCTGCCGTCCAGGTGCCTCGGGCAGAGGCAGGAGAGTACGCGCCCGCAGCGTCGGCAGGGTACGTGCCCGAGAGCATACCCTGGATCCTCCAACTCAACGTCGGGTACGGGGGCATGTTTTCTGGCTTCGGCAGTGGCGTCGAGGTCGGCTATGCCGGGGAGTACATCGGCGGCACCGCGTTTTTCAACCTCGGCTATCTCTTCGGAGGAAACGGAGCATTCGGGTACGGCGGTGGTGCCCGATTCCTTGCGGGGCACAACCCGCACTTCGGTTACGTCGGCCTTGCTTACACGCTGGTGGCAATTGCGGAACTTCCCCTGTACGGGGTTTCGGACAACATCTGGGGACCGTCCCTCGTGTTCGGCTACCAGTACACGAGCGCGTGGTTCCGCGTGTTCGGTGACATCGGCTTCAGTTGGATCGGTGAGGCATGGGACGGCCAGTATGACAATCCGTACCTTATCGGATCCGACGTCGTGCCGGGCACACACGAAGCGGTGTTCACATTTGACATCGGGATTGGGGTCGACGTGCTTGGATGGGCCAACGAACCGAGCGGCGCGCAGGAAGGGTAGGTCCATGCAGGAGTTCAAGGTGGAGTACACGTTCATCGACGAGCCGGCCGACGGCCGGCCGACGATCAGGGAGCACATCGTCGTCGTCGAGGCCGAGCACCGCACCGACGCCCTGATCGCCGCGCTGCATCAGGCAAAGTGCCGTCTCATCCAGCGCATCCGCGCCGTGCCGATGAAGCAGACGACGACCAAGGACGGCACGGAGGTCGCGGAGATCAAGACCTGTGGAACCTGCGGCTGGCTGCACGACGCCAGCCCGCAGTTCACGTCGAGCCTGTACGACAACCAACGCGGCCAGGGTTGGTGCTGGGCGGTCCCGAGCCACGTGCATCGGAGCGCGAAGTTCCCGGCCTGCGCCCTGTGGGCGGCGAAGGAGGAGTAGCCGTGGACACGGGAAAGAAGCCGGACCTGCTCGCAAGGACAATCATCCGCTTCGTGGACGAGGAGGCGACATGCGATGCGGAGCGGCCTCCATTCCTCTGCCTCGCCGGGCATTCCGACACCGCTGGCCGCGGGACGCGGAAGGATTTCACGCACGGCGAGGTGCCCGAGGATATGCTGCTGCACCCGGAGGCGACGCGGATCGTCCTGCGCCACCAGCTCCGGTTCCACGACCTCAAGGCGATCGCGTTCTCCTCGTACCGCGTCGACGAAGGCACGATCAACCAGGTCAACCTCGTCTCCGGCAAGATGAACGGCCAGGACGTCGGTCGGACGCTGTTCACGACGTACCCGTACCCCGTCGCGTTCCGGTTCGGGGGCGGCGGGCCGCCGCTCGACGGCATCTACTCGGGCGACCTCAAGGGTCGCGGCGTCGGTTCGCTGCTCGTCGGCGAGGATTCGCGGATCTCCGGCGCCAGGAATCTCCTCGAGGAGGCGCTGGCGACAGGGAACGCCGACCTGCGATTTGAGCGCATCCGGAGCGCGCTGAAGGAGTTGACGCGATGAAACTGCCATCCGAGTGGAAGTTCGATCATCGGCCGGTCTGCGACTTCGCCGACGCCGATGGCGTGGCGCTCGAGGTCCGGCACGTCGCCGGCAACTACTACCGCGCCGAGTTCCTCGTAAAGGACGCCGACGCAGCCACCACGAAGCGATCCTGGACCGATGGCGTCTGGTGCCATCGGGCGACGAGGCAGGAAGCCATCGATGCGGTCGAGCAGCTGGCAACCGAGGCCGGGATCGTCGAACGGAGATCACCGTGACCGCCGAGCGCCTCGTGCCCGTGATGGTGCGCCTGCCGCGCGAGGTCGTCGAACTCCTCGAAGCCGCGCGCCAGCGCATGATGGCCGAGCGCCCAGGGGGCCGCGTCAGCCTGGCGGACGCCGCGCGGTACTTCCTGGACCGAGGAATCGCGATCTGGAGGGCCGAGTCGGAGCCGGTGCTGCGGCTCGGGTCGGAACGGTAGTTGGAAGGGAGCACCTGAGATGGCCGGAGAACCGCGAGGCACCCTGTACTGCGGGGACTGCCTGGACGTCATGGAGCACCGGATCGCGCCGGAGTCCGTGGATCTGATCTACGCTGACCCCCCGTTCTTCACGAACAAGAAGTACGAGGTCATTTGGGGCGACGAGGGCGAGGTGCGGAGCTTCGAGGATCGGTGGGAGGGCGGAATCGAGGTCTACATCGCGTGGATGACCGAGCGCCTGCGCGCGTGCCATCGCGTGCTGAAGCCCACCGGGTCCATGTATCTCCACTGCGACTGGCACGCCTCGCACTACCTCAAGGTGGCGCTCGACGGCATCTTCGGGCGCGACCACTTCCAGAACGAGATCGTCTGGTACTACCGCGGCGGAGGCGCGTCGAAGCGGCGGTACGCGCGGAAGCACGACGTGATCCTGTGGTACGCGAAGGGAGACGAGTGGTGCTTCGACCCGGATCCGGTCCGCACGCCGTACTCCGAGGAGAGCCTCGCGCGCCTGAAGTACGAGGCCCGCGCGTTTCGGAAGGACGCGAACGGCAACGACCGCGTCTACGAGGGCTACAAGCCGGACGCCCGAGGAAAGCTTCCGGACGACGTGTGGATCATGCAGCCGATCATGCCGAGTTCAAAGGAGCGCACGGGGTACCCGACCCAGAAGCCGGAGCGGCTGCTGGAGCGCGTCCTGCTGGCCGGATCGAAGACCGGGCACGTCGTGCTCGACCCGTTCTGCGGCTGCGGCACGACTCTCGTAGCCGCCGAGCGCCTCGGCCGGCGGTGGATCGGCATCGACATCTCACCCACCGCGACGCGGGTCATCAAGACGCGGCTCGGCACGCCAGGGTCGAACGAGGTCGAGACGATCGGCCTCCCGACGACGGTGGCAGAGATCCGGGCGCTCAAGCCGTTCGAGTTCCAGAACTGGGTCGTGCGCGACAGGTTCAACGGCGTCGTCGGGCCGCGCGGCGGCGACAAGGGGATCGACGGCTACACGTTCATGGTGCACGACCCGATCCAGGTCAAGCAGTCCGACGGCGTCGGCAGGAACGTCGTCGACAACTTCCACGCCGCCATCCGTCGAGCCGGAAAAAAGAAGGGGTGGATCGTCGCGCTCGGCTTCGGCAAAGGGGCGCATGAGGAGGCGGCCCGGGTGAAGCGCGAGGATAAGATCGAGATCGTCCTGCTGACGGTCGAGGAACTACTCTCCAAGCCGCCCGGCTGACCGATTGCTTGACCTCGCTCTGCCTTCCGGCGTAGATTCCGACCCATGCAATACGGCATCTACCGAAGGGGCAGCGACACGTCCACCCGCTTGGCCGATCTCGTCCGTCCCGGCGACAAGCCTCGGCTCGACGACGACTTCTGGCAGGCCTTCGGCGTACCGGCACCGGGGCGCACGCTGTTCGAGGGCCTCGACGAGGACGAGCCGATCATCCCGGAGCCGGCCGTCTGGCAGATGAACCTGCCGGACGAGGCTCTTGCCGCCGACCTCCGGACGCTGGTGCGCACCGAGGTCGCGAAGTGCGCCGTCGACGCCGTGTCCGTCTCCGGCGGCATCGACTCGGCGGCGGTGGCCTGCATCCTCAAGCCGAAGGTGGTCTTCTCCTGCACCTACCCCGGCAAGGCGTACGAGGAACTCGAGTACGCCAAGATCGTCGCCGAGCACATCGGCGCGCGGCACGTCATCGTCCAGCCGGACGCCGAGTACGCGAAGAGCGTCCTGCCGCTCATCGTGGAGGCCGTGGGCCAGCCGATCTTCCCGAGCTCGGCGATAGGCTGCTGGGCGGTCTGCGAGGCGGCGAAGCGCGAGGGCATCCGCAGCATCGCGGACGGCGCCGGCCCCGACGAGCTGTTCGGCGGCTACGTCCGCTACGCCCTGGTGCTCGAGGAGGACCGCCTAGCGCGGATCCCGGAACTCGCCGACTACGTGCCGATGGTGAAGCGGTTCTGGGGGCCGCACGCGTTCGAGCACCCGGCGGCCCGCTACTACGACCTGCTGCGATCCGGCGGGCCAGCCGACGACGCGCCGCTCGCGCTGGTGCACCGAGAGTTCGACGGGGCCTCCGGACTCGTGGCGGCCATGACGCGGGTCGACCTGCGGCTCGGCATGCGCGGCTTCATGGCGATGACCACCGGCTGCTCGAGGGCCCACGGCCTGGAGTGGAGAAGCCCGATCTTCACGGACGCCATCGTCTCGTCGGCGCTCGGCATGCCCGATCAGGTCAAGATCCGGTACGGCTGCGGCAAGTGGGTGTTCCGCCAGGCGATGCGCGGGACGGTGCCCGACCGCATCCTGGACCGGACCGACAAGAAGGGGTGGGTGACGCCGGTGGCCAGCTGGTTCTCGGGGCCGCTCGAGGACTGGGCCAACTCTCTCCGCAGGTGCCTTGCGGACCGCGAGATCGTGCCGCGGAAGGACCCGTCGCGCGGCGAATTCGACCAGTCCACGTTCCAGGACTGCTGCCTCGAGTTGTGGATGAGGCGGTTCGGCGGCTAGGTCCGGCAGATCCAGCGGCTCTTCAGCCAGTCGGCGTACTTCCTCAGTCCCTCGTCGAGCCCGACCACCGGACTGTAGCCGAGCACCTTCCGCGCCTCGTCGATGCACGCGAGGCTGCTCTGGACATCCCCGGATCGGGGAGAGTCGAACGAGAGCTGCCATGGCGTACCGAGCGCGGTGGCGAGGTGAACGGCGAGGTCCAGCAGCGGCGTCGAGGCCCCGCAGCCCACGTTGAAGACCTTGCCGAACGCCTCGTCCGACAGGTCCTTCTCGGCGGCCAGCGCGCATGCGGAAACCACGTTCTCGACGAAGGTGAAGTCGCGCGTCTGATGCCCGTCGCCGTGAACGATGGGCCGATGGCCGCGGAGCAGAGCGTCGGCCCACCGCGGGATGACGGCGGCGTACGGGCCGTCCGGGCGCTGGCGCGGGCCGAAGACGTTGAAAAACCGAAGCGACACGGTCCGCAGACCGTACGAGGCGTGGTACGCGGCACACAGGTGCTCGCCGGCCAGTTTCGACGCGGCGTACGGCGACCTCGGGCACGGAACCATGTCCTCGCGCAGCGGGCCGTCCGCGCCGCCGTAGGCCGACGACGACGCGGCGTAGACGAACCGCTTGACGCCGGCGCCCCGTGCCGCCTCAAGCATGTTCAGCGTGCCGAGCGCGTTGCACGCGAACGTCGTGGCGGGGTCCGCGACGGACCGAGGGACGGACCCTAGCGCCGCTAGGTGGAACACCACCTCGGCCTCGTCGCAGGCGATCATGCAGTCGTGGGGGTCCCTCACGTCGCCCTCGACGAGTTCGGCCGATGCGGGCACGTTCTCGCGGAGCCCCGTGGACAGATCGTCGAGCACGCGCGGGCGGTGCCCCTGCGCTGCGTAGTGCTCGACGAGGTGCGACCCGATGAACCCGGCCCCTCCGGTGACGAGAATCCTCATGGCGCAGACGATGTCACAGCCCGGGAATGGAGTCAAGTAAGCATGTGGTGAATCGGGCGCGGACGTGCTACGTCTATGGGGCAGGGAGGTCGACCATGAACAAGACGATCCGGATCCTGGCCCTCGCGCTGCTGGTGCCGTCGTGCGCCCTCGACTGGAGCCCGCCCGCCGACGCGGACGGGGAGGACGGAGGCGGCGAGAACGAAGCCGATCAGGACGTTCCCGAGGAGGTTCCCGACGAGATCGACGGAGACGACTCCGAGGCCGCCGCCTGTAGCGCGGAGGACTGCTCGTTCGCGTGCGTCGGAGCGGGGTACTTCTCCGGGGACTGCGTCCACGGAACCTGCATCTGCTTCGACGGAGCGGACGCCGATGCGGATGGAGACGGGGATTCGGACGGCGAGGCCGACGCCGAAGAGGGCGTGGACGCGGACGCCGATTCCGACGTGCCCGACGTTCCGCTGGAGGTTCCGGGGGAGTGGTCCGAGATCCTTCCTGGGACGTTCTCCATGGGATCCTCCGCGACGGATCCCATCAGGGTCTACAACGAGACGCAGCACTCCGTGATGCTGACGCGCGGGTTCGAGATCCAGACGACCGAGGTCACGCAGGCGCAGTTCTCGGACGTGATGGGCTATGCGCGGTCGCACTTCTCCGCGTGCGGATCCGACTGCCCCGCCGACACCGTGAACTGGAATGAGGCGGCCGCCTACGCCAACGCCATCTCCGCACGAACCGGTCTGGAGGCGTGCTACTCGTGCTCCGGCGAGCGCGAGTCCGTCGTCTGCGGCCCGAGTCCGTCTTTCCTGACGCCCTACGAGTGCCCCGGATACCGGCTGCCGACGGAGGCCGAGTGGGAGTACGTGGCGCGGGCCGGAGACGCGAGGGCGACGTACAACGGGAACCTGACCGGAGTCAGCGACACGCTGTGCGAGCATCCGAACGTGATCCTCGATCCAATCGCATGGTTCTGCGGAAACGCAGGGGCGACGACGCACCCTGCGGGTGTTCTCGCGCAGAACCCGTGGGGGCTACACGACGTTCTCGGGAACGTCATGGAATGGACCAGCGACTGGTACGCCGACGAATTCGGCACCGCAGCGCAGACCGACCCTCCTGGGCCGTCTTCAGGAACCATGAGGGTCGTTCGCGGCGGATCCTACGTCCTGAATGCAAGTGTCTGCAGGGCGGCGCATCGTGGAGCGATGACCCCGAACGCCGCCTCGACGGAGTACGGGTTCAGGCCGGTCCGGACGCTTCCCTGATCTTCCGGTACCACTCGACCGTCGCCGCCAAGCCGTCGTCGAACGTCGTCCCGGCTCGGAAGCCGAATCGGCTCCACGCGCGCGACGTGTCCAGCATCCTGCGCGGCTGGCCGTCCGGGTACGCCGGGTTGAAGACGATCCTGCCTTGGTAGCCGCAGAGGCCCGCGATGCGCCGCGCGAGCTCCGCAGTCGTAATCTCGAATCCGGCGCCGAGGTTCACGGGTTCCGGATCGTCGTACCGTTCCGTCGCCAGCAGGATGGCCTCCGCCGCGTCCTCGACGTACAGGAACTCCCTCGACGCTTTGCCGGTTCCCCACACCTCGACCTCCTGGGCACCGGAGGCGTCGGCCTCCGCGAACTTCCTGATGAGCGCCGGGATGACGTGCGAGCTGCGCGGGTCGAAGTTGTCCCCGGGCCCGTACAGGTTCACGGGGAGCAGGAAGATCCCGTGGAACCCGTACTGCGCCCGGTACGCCTGCAACTGCACCAGAAGCGCCTTCTTGGCGATCCCGTACGGCGCGTTCGTCTCCTCCGGATACCCGTTCCACAGGTCGTCCTCGCGGAATGGCACCGGCGTGAACTTCGGGTACGCGCAAATCGTCCCGAGCGCCACGAACCTCTCGACCTTCCGCAGATGCGCCTCGTGGATGGCCTGCACCCCCATCATCAGGTTGTCGTAGAAGTACCGCCCCGGGTTCTCCCGGTTCGCCCCGATGCCGCCGACCACGGCCGCTAGGTGGACCACGACGTCCGGAGACCCGTCGTCGTACATCCGGCGCACGTCGTCGGCTTTCCTCAAGTCGTACTCGGGGAGGTCCGCGACGTGAATCCGCTCCGCCCCCCGCTCCCGCATCTTGCGCAGCAGGTGCGTGCCGAGGAACCCCTTGCCGCCGGTGACCATGAACCTTCGGTCGGAAAACCAGCTGCTCACTCCGCACCATCCCCCGCCATGTCGGCGCGCACCATCAGATGGACCAACTCCTTGAACCCGATGGTCGGCCGCCACAGGAGTTCGCGCCGGATCAGCGAAGAGTCGCCGAGCAGCGACGGGACGTCCGCGGGCCGCAGGTAGCGGGCGTCCACCTCGACGAGCACGCGGCCGTCCGACACCGAGATCCCCGTCTCGCCCAGGCCATCGCCACGCCACTCCAGGGGAATCCCGGCGCACGCGAAGGCCTCGGAGCAGAACTCGCGGACCGAGTGCTGCTCGCCGGTGGCGACGACGTAGTCGCCGGGCCGGTCGGCCCGCAGCATGAGGAGCATGGCCCGGACGAAGTCCCCGGCGTAGCCCCAGTCGCGCATCGCGCCGAGGTTCCCGAGGTACAGCCGATCCTGGTGTCCGGCGCGGATGGCCGCAGCGGCCCGCGTGATCTTCCGCGTGACGAACGTCTCTCCCCTGACGATCGATTCGTGGTTGAACAGGATTCCGTTGGACACGAACATCCCATACGCCTCGCGGTAGACCTGCGCCGAGTGGAAGGCGTAGCACTTCGCCGCCGCGTACGGAGAGCGGGGCCGGAACGGAGTTCGTTCCGTCTGAGGCGACTCTGCGGCGTCTCCGAACATCTCCGAACTCGACGCCTGGTAGATCCGCGTTCGCGAGCCGAGGCCCGCGCCGCGTACCGCCTCGAGCAGCCGCACGGCTCCGAGCCCGTCGATGTCTCCCGTGTACTCCGGCGTCTCGAAACTGACCTGGACGTGGCTCTGCGCCCCGAGGTTGTAGACCTCGTCGGGCTCCGTCTCGCGGACGATGCGGGCCAGCGACGAGGCGTCGGACAGGTCCCCGTAGACCATGGAGAACCTTCGACCGACTTCGTGCGGGTCCTCGTAGACGTGGTCCACGCGGGCCGTGTTGAGCGAGGACGACCTCCTCTTGATCCCCACGACCTCGTAGCCCTCGGACAGCAGGAGATCGACGAGGTGGCTGCCGTCCTGGCCCGTGACTCCGGTGATCAGCGCGCGCGGCATGACGCCAGTATAGACGCGGCGTCCCGTCGCTGTCGAGCGATCTTGCGTCTTCGGGGCTAGACCTGTAGTATCTGCCGCATGAAGGCACGGATCGGATGCTGAACACGGCCAGGATGCAGGCGCGCTACGATGCGCTTGCCGGAATTGCGGTTCCGGCCAACTTGGCCTCCAGGGTTGCCTGCTGGCGATCGGGGTGGCCGACCTACTGGCGCTTCGTCGTGCAGCACGTTCCGAAGTCGCCACAAGGGCAAACCGTGCTGGATTTCGGATGCGAGTACGGAATGCTGGCCCCACTGCTCCTGGAACTGGGCGCGGCGCGCGTCGTCGGGGTCGACGTATGGCCGGACCTGGAAGAGGCGAAACCTCTCTATTCCGGCCAGCCCGTGAGCCTGCTCCGTCCAGACTACGGCTACCTCCCGATTCCATCGGGAACCATCGGCGTCGCCATCCTGAACGAAGCCATCTCCCATGTGGCGAAGGCCGATCTACCGGTGGTTTTCGACGAGTTGTGGCGCGTGATGACCCCCGGCGGCGTGGTATTCATATCCGACGGCAACGGACTGCACTCCGAGACGTACCGGCGTGGCACCCTGCTGCCGCTCTACGACATCCTGGAGAACGGTCCGGATGGTTCGCCCATCGGGTTGCCGGTGTTCGGAAACACCGTGAAGCGCTGCTACCGAAACTGCCGTGCGGATTTGATCAGGATCTGGTACCCGGAATTGTCTTCAGAGAAGGTCGAATATCTGGCGTTGAACACCTCCGGCCTCCACACGGACGTCCTCAAGCGTGCCGTGGATCGCTTCGTCCAAACGGGGGAGTTGATCTTCCGCGCGTACGTTCCAGGAACCGTGCCGGTGATTCCGTCGACCGGCGCACTTGAGGAGCGCGGGTTTTACGCCGAGCAGGTGGCGCTCGATCTGCATGCGCGGGGGTTCTCTGTCAGATCGGAAACGGATCCGATCAGGCCTACCGCACCATGGGCCGGACCCGTCATGCAGTCGTCCTTTCCCGACGGCAACTTCTGCGTGCATGCCGTGAAGCCGACGGCCAGACAAGGAGGTGGCGCGTGACCGCTCAGCTTCGCTACGTCCAACTACTGGAACGATCACGCAGACTGAACCTTTGCGCCACGCTGATCAGCAGCGCGACGCAGTGGAATTCGGGAGGATGGCGCGTGTACCTCGACTATGTCGTCCGGCACCTTCCTGCATCGCCTCGGGGCAGGGTCGTGCTCGATTTCGGATGCGGGTACGGGATGCTGGCCCCGCTGCTCCTGGAACTGGGCGCGGCGCGCGTCGTCGGGGTCGACGTCCTGACCGGGTTCGCCGACGCCAAGCCCCTGTTCGACGGCCAGCCGGTCGAGTTCGTGGAGCCGGACTGCGGATACGTCCCGGTACAGCCCGCTGCGGTGGACATCGTGGTGATGAACGAGGTCATCTCCCATGTGCCGATCGCGCATCTTCCCATCGTCTACGACGAGATGTGGCGCGTGCTCAAGCCGGGAGGCGTCCTGTTCATTTCCGATGGCAACGGACTCCACGCGGGCACCGCCACGATCCAGAAACTCCGCGCGCTCTACTACGCCTACGACAACGGGCCGGACGGCTCCGTGGTCGGCGGCCCGCCGTTCCCCGTTCCGATCAGCCGATGCTTCCTGAGCCAGCGGAAGGACATGATCCGTGCCTGGTATCCGGAGTTGAAGGACGACGTGGTGGATGATCTCGCGCGCAACACGTTCGGCCTCCACACCGACTTCCTGCGCAGGACCGTGGACCGCTTCGTCCAGACCGGCGAGTTGATCCGGCGACCATGGCAACTTGGATTCGCGGCCACCGTGCCCAGGACCGGCGTCGTCGAGGAGCGGGCGTTCTTTCCGCAGCAGGTCGCGCTCGATCTCCAGTCGCGAGGATTCACCGTCCGCGTCGACACAAACCCCGTTCGGCAGACGGCACCCTGGTCGCCGCCGCCCCTCCAGGCGTCCTTCCCGGACGGAAACTTTTTCGTGATCGGCACGAAGCCGTGATCTACCCACGCGCGTAGACGATGTTGTAGTACCACCCGATTTCCGGCCGCCCGGCGAACCGCTCGCGGTCGACTTCGTGGAACCCGTACAGCGCCATGAACCGCTCCACGTCCGTCACGCGGCAACAGTTGGCATAGGACTCGAAGTCCGCGACTTCGACCTTGATGTACCTGAATCCTCGCAGGATGGTCGCCGCGCCGCGGAGGACATGCAGTTCCGACCCCTGCGTGTCCAGAACCATCACGTCGTACTCCGAGACATCGATGGCCTCGCGCGCCAGAAGCGCTGGCAGGGTCGCGCTCCTCAGCATTACCACGCCCTCGTAGACCACGCCGGGCCAGATGTCCCTGTGCATCCCGAGGTCCAGGATCGAGGACGACGCACCGTGGTTGCTGGCGATGTTGAAGGCGTACTCCGCGCCGTCCACGTCGGTGATCAGGGCGCAGAAGGCTCGCTGCAGATCGTAGGCCGCGAGGTTCGCCTTCAGCGCCTCGAAGACCTCGGGGATCGGTTCGATCCAGATCACGCGCAGGCCGTGCCGCGCATACAGATCGCGCTCGCGCCCGCTGTTGGCTCCGACGTGGACGACGCCGCGCGCCCCGGCGAGGAAGGAATCGGTCACGGCTTCGTCGCTTCCATGTTGAGCGAGAGGAGCCGCCCTTTGATCTCTGCCGGCAGAAGGACCGAGCCGTCTGTCCCGCGGTGCGCCATGTGCGGGTAGTAGCAGCAGGAGAAATCGTCCACGTCCGCGTGCTCCGTCTCCCACCAGTTGTACCGATGCGGGTTCATGAACTTCGCCAGTTCCAGGACTGCGGCCAGGGAGCGGAAGTCGAATCCGGTGTGGTGGACGTTGTAGAGGAAGTTTCCTCGCCCCCATATCAGTCCTCGCACCAGAGCCAGATCGCCGACTTCCACGTAGAAACGTGCAACGGCCTCCATGTCTGGAACCGCCACGCGCAGCACGCCCGACGGCCGCAGGATCCTATGCCACTCCCGCAGGACCTCCGGCACTCGCTCGGGAGAGAAGTGTTCAAGGACGTGGCAGGCGTAGATCACGTCGGCAGACCCGTCGGCGGCTTGCGGAATCCGGTCGACTGCGCTTCGCAGGTCGACGTGCGGAAACTGGACGGCATCAATATGGTACCAGCCTGGGATGTAGCGCGGTCCGCAGCCGAGATGGAGTTTCACGTCTCACCTCGCCGTGCAAACCGCGTTGATTCCGCTTGTCGACAAATCGACTGGGCCTGCCAATATCGCATCGATGGTCAGCGCGTGCAGATCGACCTCGTCCTGGAACCGATAGCCCAGCCCGGTCAGGTGCTCCAGCATCTTCCTCGTCTCGGTTCCGTATTCCGGGCTAAGGCCTCGACGGGCGGGCAGACGTCCTGCCGTCGTCTGCAATGTGTAGTCGCAGACCTCCAGCAGCAGCGTCGGCCTGTCGCGCCGCAGGATGCCCTCCGCGCCGCGGAGCATGCGGGCCTCGTAGCCGTCGACGTCGATCTTGATGAAGTCGACATGCGACAACCCGATCTCTGTCGCCAAGTCGTCCAGGAGGCGGAAGCGGATCCGCGCCTTCGGCTGGGCCACTAGGTCTGTCTTGTCGACCGCCCATGAGTAGTTGAACAGTACGTTGTCCTCCTCGTGGTCGTGGTCGTCCAACGCAACCTCCTGAAGTGTAGCGTTGGACAGGCCGTTCAGTTGGATGTGCGTCCGCGTCAGCGTGGCCGGTTCCGGCATGGGTTCGAATGCGACGACGCGCCCCGAGGGGCCGACGAGCCTCGACAGGATAACGGTGTACCAGCCGATGTTCGCGCCGACGTCCAGCGCGACTTGTCCCGGACCGACGATCTTGCGGACGACTGCGGTAGTTGCTGGCTCCCAGGCGCCGGTCAGGATAGCTCCGTCGATGAGTTCCCTTGCGTCCAGCCACCACTGGTTTCCGCCAACCCAGCGTAGGCACCGCCCTGTGGTGAAGGATCGACCCGTCATGGAAGTTCCTCCCCTCTCCCGAGCCAGATCATGAGGAAGTTCACGGCTTCCGCTTTCTTTCTCGGGCCACGGCTTCAGCGTAGTCGCGGTAGACCATTGTGAGCGCCGCTTGGCGCTCGCGCTCTGCCAGGAACGCCTGCACTCGTGCATGCGCCGTGCGGACGATCCGGCCGAGGTCGGCACGCCGATCTTTCCACGCCATCACGGTCTTGACCAAACCCACAGTCGTCCCGTCGAACGTGAGGTGCGTTTCTCCTGGCACGAACCCGAAGGCGGGAAGTTCCCCGCATGGATCCCAGACAATCTGCACGACCCCGAAGGCAAACAGGTCGTAGAATCGGCAGTTGTAGAGGCTGCTGTAGGTCGCCACGTTGACGCCGAACAGTGCGCCCATGTACGCCTTCAGGCAGTCGTTTGGATCCAGGAAAGGTAGAGGATACCCGCTCCAGCAACACGGGACTCCGCCCTGCACCAGCAGCGGAACGGCGGCATAGGCCGGTTGCCGTCGCGTGCCCATGACCCCGACGTGAACGAGGCTGGGAGGCAATTGTCCCGACTCGATCTTCTTGGCCTTGGCCTCGATGTCGAACGTGCGCGCGGGACCGACGGCCCACCCCGAACCGATCATCGCCGCGAACCGCGTATCAAGGCCGCCGTACACGGCGTCCTTGACGAGTTGCCCGGTCGCCGGATCGTAGAGGTACATATAGTGGACGGCGACGTTGAAGTAGCGGGCCACCCGAGACATGACGCGCGGCGATGCCTGGGGACAGTCGTCCCCGGACTCCACGATCCGCAGCGCCGGGAACAGTCTGGGGAGATGTACCGCGACCTCCGGAATGCAATGCCAGGCGTGTCGCCAGAGTATCGCTTCGTTTGTTCGGGCCAAACTCTCCAGATCGGACAACAGGTTCTTTGCCACCGCCGGAGGAAAGTAGATGGAGTTGTCCGGCGACCCGAGTTGCGGCGCGCTCATACCAGCCGTCTCAAACGGATGACTGGCAGGGTAGAACTGCGTCATGACTTCGCTGTCGCCGAGCTTGTGGTACCCGCTCGGGAACGGAGTCATGTCGATGAGGACCTGTCGTATCAACGTCATGGCCACCTGCTACCGCTTCACGCACCACCACGACTGCGGAAACTTCCTGCTCTGCGCGCCCGTGAAGCCAGCCTCCTCAAGGATGGCGTTCCAGTCGTCCCAACTGAAGAACAGTTGGTGCTGAGGCGTCATCCAGTCGAAACTGTCGAGCCGGCACTCGTCGTCGTTCTTGCTGCCCGAGATGCCGACGATCTGTCGGACCAGGGGTGGATCCGTCCACCGAAACATATCAGCTGCCGGAACACGCCGGATGATCGCCTCGACCGCCTCCAGGCCTCGGCCTGCGTCGAACAGGTCGCGAAGACGCGGCGCTTCCATCGCCAGAGCCAGGATCGCTTTCCGATTTGATGGGTCCGTCGAGAACTCCCGCCACTTCGTCCTCTGGATCATCTTCGCGTACGGCTTGCTCTCGTACACCCACCCGGAGAACGTTCCGCCTAGCTTGAGCACCCGCGCGATCTCCCGCACCGCATCGGATGGGTTCGGCGTGTGGTGCAGGACGCCGATGCTGAACGCGACGTCGATGCAGGAGTCCGGGAGCGGCAGCCTCTCCAAGCTGGCTTGGATGAACGCGTGCTCGCCCGGCCAATCCTTCCCCAACCTGGCTGCGTGGAACACTGCACGCGACAGGTCGACAGCGACCATGTTCGCCCCGTATCCTGCGGCGACCTCCGAGAACCGTCCCGTGCCGCATCCGGCATCGAGCACGGTCCTGCCTTGCACTGCGGCGGGCGTCAGGCCGGTCTTCTGCCCGAAGTAGTCGGCCGTGTTCACGCAGCCCGCGTACCCGCAGCGGTACCCCGTGGAGTCCACCTGCACCGTGGCCCATCGGTCCCACTGCTCGGAGAAACTCGCGGCGTGCTGGTCGTCTGGCACGCAGACGTGGACGCCGTCGACGACCTGGAAGTTCCCATTGATCGTGATCATGGCTTCCCCTTCCGGATCAGCCACAACTCGTTTCCAGGAGGGCTCGGCTGCGCGTGGACCTCGGCGGTGCATCCATGACTCGAGAGGAAGGCCATCACGTCGTCCTTCCGGTAGGTGTTGATCCAGTAGCCCGCCTTCGTGATCTGGATGACTTCGGTCGCGGCGGGCGGCAGGAACCAGTTGATCAGCACATGCCGGGCGGCCTGGATCATGCGGAGCAACCCGTCGCGGAAGTCCCGCTGGTGCTCCAGCGTGGCCTTCGTGTAGACCAGATCGCAGGACGCAGGCGGCAGATCCAGGAAACTGCCCGGACGCGCGTCGACTCCGGGGGCCAGAAGATTGAATGCCGTACGCAGACGCACGGACGGTTCGTAGGCGACGTACTTCAGCCCGATGGCGGCAAAGTGGTCGGCGTAGTCGTAGCCTGGGCCTGGACCGACTTCCGTCATCGTCCGAACTCCGAGCTTCCGGATGATCGCGGCGGCGGCGGCTCGCGCCGGGTTCTCTCGATCCGATGCCAGGAAGTCGGATGGGTTCGTCTCCCAAATGTCGAACGCTGGTTCGTCCCGGTGCCGCAGCCGCTTCTGCTTCCAGATCCACACGCCGAACCCGGTCGGAGCGTCCATGAAGCGGGGCACACGCCACGGGAGCTTGAGCGGCGGGCGGTCGTCCACCCCCCATGGTTCGTAGGTCGAGCCGCGCAGCAGGTCCTCCATCTCCTCCGGAGTGTACTCGCGCAGATGGTAGACGTTCAGGCAATGCGAGTAGTTCCAGTTTGGCGTGGACAAGAAGACACCCTTGCGGGCCACGCGGAGAAGTCCGGCCAGGAAACCACGATCATCATCGACGTGCTCGATCACGTCGGAGGCAATCACAACGTCGAACGAGTCCGACGACAAATCCTCCACCCGCCCCAAGCGCACGTCGGGACCGACCGGGAGCGGATCGATGCCATCGACCAGTGCCGCCCCATGGGCCTTCAGGATCTCCAATCCGTAGCCGGTTCCGGCACCCACATCGACCACGGACAGACCGGAGACGAACTTGGAGGCAAGTTCGTACCAGTGCTCCTGCTGCCTGTCCCGAAAGGACCGCCGTACGGAAACTGAGTCCTTCTCCATCCGCCGGATCTCGCCTTGCTGTGCGGGCATCACGTCCTCCAAGCGCCCACTGGCATCACGGTGCGGCCTTCGACCCTGGGCAGCGTGAACAGCCGTAGAACCGTTCTGGATCGACCTTGCCCTCTGCCAACTGCTGGCGCAGCATCCGGATCGGCTCGCCGTTCCAGACGTCGTCTCCGATCTTGCCAAGTGCGCAGTCGACGGATCGGCAACACGGCACGTACGTCCCGTCTGGATTGACCTCGATACAGTCGTTCGGCAGGCGGCACGGCACGGGCCACCCGTGCGTCCACCAGCCGGTGGAGAAGCAGTCCATGATGTCGAGACCGCGGATGCGAGAATTGCGGGCGATCTCGACCTGACGGCGGATGCGTGGATCTCCGACGTGAAAGCCGGTTCCCGGTGCCTGCGACAACTCTACGGCCTCCGCACAGAGGATGGTCAACATTCGGATTCGGTGCTTGCGGCAGAAATCGGCCATCGCGCCCACCTCGTCAGCGTTGGCGGTGGTGATCGTCATGTTGACGCCGATGGACCGATCAGGGTGGCGTTTCGGATGCGCCTGGATGGCATCGATCGCCGCAGTGATCGTGCCCAGGTCGAGATTCCGCCGGATGCTGCGAAAACGCACCGGGTCCGGTGAGTCGATGGATACGGTCAGCCACCCGGGCGACGTCGCGATGAGTTCCGTGTAGTGGCCCAGCCGCGAACCGTTCGTGATCATGCCGACGAAACGTCCGTTGTCTGCGGCAATTCGGAAGATACGCTCGAAGTCAGGGTGCAACGTCGGTTCGCCAAAGCTGGAAATAGTGCAGGCCTGGAGGGTGCTGCCGTATTGGTGTACGACTTTCTCCACGTCTCCGAACGACAAGTCGGGCCAGCGTGCGATCGTATTCGGCCACCGATCCTGGCGCAGCTCCGGCCAGCGTACCTTGCTCCCCGAGACGCGGGCACCCTGATGCCTGCACATCACGCAGTCGGCATCGCACCGATCTCCGATCGTGAAGGTCACCGACTTTGGTCCTGGCGACAATTCCGTCGTCATGCGTGTCTCCTCGTCCGTCCCGCCATCTAGCCCTTCCCCTCTCCGATTCGGACGACCCACGATTCAAGATGCTTCGCTACGGCCTCCGGCGTCTCGACGCGGTACGGAACCTGAACGGGGACGATGAGGGCCTCGGCAACCGGAGTGGCGAACGCCTCTGCGGCGGGTGCCGCCGCGAGAAACTTGGCCGGGTGGCCCTCGATGTTCCCGACCGCCGGCGACACAACGACGTTGCATCCTGCGTGGACCGCCTCGACGTAGACGTTCGGGCTCGAGTCATACATCGAAGGGACGACCACGACGCGGCTGTCGGCCATAACCCGCAGCATTTGAGCATGGCCGATCAGGCCGTAGCAGTCGACGCCGGACACCGCGAACTTCTCGCCACAGACGACAATCTTGCGCGAAGACTTGAACCGCTCGCAGATGGCCTTGGCTACAGCGGGTCCCTTCGTCGCGCGCTCCCATGTCGATGCAGCCATGCAGATGTCCCACCGCCGCTCGCCGAGCGGCTTCACGGGGCCATCGGGAAGATTGGCGGCCAGAACCGAGGTACGGATGACCTCGGGCACGATCTTCGCTATCAGGTTCGCCTGCATCCATTTATTGTAGATGGCCATGTCGAGGGCACTGTGGACGATCACGCGACCGGCTGCCGTGAAGCCTATCATGTCCGTGGTACCAGGGACGAACGTCTGGCTCGACGGGGAGAACGGAGGATAGGACAGGGCCTGGATGCCAGACGTGATGTAGATCGTGGGAATCGGAAGATTCTGGATCAGACGTGCTGCGGCCCAATTCTTTCCTATTGCCACATCGAACGACCCGCTCAGCAGCGCACCCGGCCTTTCCATCACGCTCCACGGCGCGGCCGTGATGCCTCCGATGCGGTCCGGGTCGCAGAGGTCGGGCCGATCATCAACGAACACGCCGTGCGTGTGGTGCCCGAGCTTCCGCAGCCACTTGATCGACTCGTAGGCCTCGGTCGACGCCCCGCCGTAGCCCGGGCGCTGGGTGCAGCAGTACAGGATGCGCATGGTCAAAGCACCCTGATGCGGCGGGTGAGCCGCGTCCGGTTCACGGGCTTCTCGATCACCGCGCGGATCGCCCGTCTGAACGGCTCGACGCGCTGCGCCCAGGTCCACTTCTCGAGGATCGCCTGGCGGCCCGCCGCGCCCATCGGCGGTAGCCTGTCCCTTTCCTTCGTCAGGGCCCGGACCTCGTCGAGCACCAGGGCAGGCTGCTGCGCGATGATGATGCCGGGCCGCAGGCCATCGGGCACCGACTCGTACAACTCGCGCACGTTGCCGACGTCGGTCGAGATCCACGGGATGCCGCACGCCGACGCCTCGAGCACGGGATTCGGCGTGCCCTCGCTCGACGACATGCAGGCGAACAGGTCCAGGCCCCTATACCAGTCGGGCATCGACAGGAAGGGCCTCGGAAACTTCGAGTGGTCCTGGACCCTGAGCTCGACGCCGGGCACCGTGCCGATGGCCCGCACGAGGTCCAGGTTCTTGGTGGGCCCATCGGTGCCCGACCAGCCGACGACGAGCGCCTCGGACTTCCTCGGGACGACCGGGGCGCCCGGCGAGAACAGGTCGGCGTCCACCCCGTTCTGGCAGGTGTCGACGTACGCCGGCAGATCGGCGTACGCCCGCATGTCCGACGCGATGAGCGCGTTGGTGACGAGCAACGCGTCGCACATGGCCAGCGCCTCGCGCAGCTGGTCGACCTGCTTCCTGGTCCAGCGCCAGAGGAAGTGGTCGTACACCGTCACGATGATCCGCGTGTCCGGGCGAAGCAGCGACATCAGCCGAAGGTCCGCGAAGTGCGGGAAGATCGCGACATCGACGCCGCCCAAAGGCGGCGGCTCGTGCGCCCCGGCCATGCCGACGATCTCGAATTCGTCGGACAGGTGGCGGGCCAAGTACGAAGCGACGCGGCCCGGGACCCAGTCCCCGTTGAGCGCGGCCAGGAACACGACGGACTTCGGCATGGAGGGACTCTACGGCGGGAAGGGCGGACCTGTCAAGCAATCAGAGGACTACGGGCCGCCGCCGCACCCGAGCGCCTCCCACTCCTGGCCCGCCTCGCCCGCCATGAACGTCCCGAGCATCGTCATCCCGCCGCCGACGATGGAAAACAGGCCGAGGCCCAAGTTCCAGTCGTTCGCGTCCTGCGGGTCCACGAACTCGTCGACGAGCGGGATGGCGGCCGACGTCGCGGTGCTGACCGCACCGCCAACGACGGCGACCGTCGTCCAGTCGACATGCGCCTGGTCCAGACGATCACATCGAGGATCGCGCTGGCCCGTTGGATCCTCGGGCAGGGGCCCGGACACGATGCCGCAGCCGACGATGAGCGGAAGCCCAAACAGAAGACGACGCATGACGACCTCCTACGGGACGTTCGCGATGACCCGGCACCCCTGCGGTGTTCCAGCGCCCGCATCGCTGACGATGGTCGCTGGCCATGCCGCCGCCGCGTTTCCGCCGAGGTCCAGCGGTGCCGTGCCGAGGATGACCGCGCCGCCCTTGTGGATCAGCTTCGACTCGTTCTTGATCTTCGCCGCGATGCCCGCGGCGTTCGCCGCGCCGGCCGCCTCGACCAGCGTCCCGAGCACGACCTCGGCCCCCTCGTGGATGTTGGCGAACCCCTCGCCCGCGAGTCCGTAGCCCCACTTCCCCCACTCCTGGAGTGT